>Ga0208038_1000632_pt1 | contig 25178 bp, 29 predicted proteins | sample June2015DPH_16_1_FD_184714 | JGI IMG/M metagenome (GOLD analysis project Ga0208038, IMG submission 184714) | Peatland microbial communities from SPRUCE experiment site at the Marcell Experimental Forest, Minnesota, USA - June2015DPH_16_100... | ecosystem: Environmental > Terrestrial > Soil >...
CGTGCCAGCTAATCCCCGTCATGTTTGGGCACCTGAACCACCAAAGCTTTTCCTGAGTTAAAATACCAAGAACTCGAAAGCGAGCTCTTCGATCCTTACGAGCGCGGGGCTGCGGGCGGTCCGGCCTCTTTGGATTGACACAGCCCGCCTCCGAAGGGGGAACGATGGCAGACGAAAACCGTTTCAAGGAAAGATATCAGACGGGCGACACCCCTTGGGATATTGGCAAACCTGACTCCAATCTCATTCAGACCGTAACCACGACGCCCATAAAGCCCTGTAAGGCATTAGAGATTGGATGCGGAACCGGCGATAACGCGATATGGCTTTCCCAACAAAACTTCCGTGTGTTAGGAATTGACTCGTCGGAGATTGCAATTGAGAAGGCTAAAGAGAAAGCGTCGAAAGCTAACGCCAAATGTGCGTTTCTGGTGAGTGACGTCCTCACAAGCCGCGTTGAAGCTGCGCCATTTGGCTTTGTATTCGATCGAGGGTGTTTTCATACAATGGATTCGGGTAAAGAACGGAGAAGCTTTGCTGAAAACGTAAACCGCCATTTAGAAGAAGATGGCCTATGGCTGAGTCTTCTTGGCAACGCGGATGAACAACGTGACGGCCCTGGTCCGCCACAACGGACCGCAAGAGAAATTGTTTACGCTGTCGAGTCCGACTTCGAAATCCTGTCGCTCGTTTCGGGCTCTTTTGGTTCCAACCGCCCCAACCCGCCGAGAGCGTGGGTTTGCCTTTTGCGGAAAAGGCGTTAGTCAAAAATGGTCCTTCTATGAATGGCGCCGCTGATGATTTTGTCGTTGCCTCAGACTGCTGCAGCCTCGTAATTCCCTAAAACTCCCAAGCTCTTATTCGAACCGTTTTTCCGAGCACACGCTTCGACATGCCGCCCATGGGCATTCCCACGTGTTTTACGGCCACACGACGGGCACACGCTAACTTTCTGTAGATGTTTGAGGCTGCCGTTTCCATTCTTCGGCTGCTTTTGTGCCGGGACGAAACCCACACAATCTTTCAGCCAGCGTTGCATCTCCCTATCGAGCGTCTCGTAGTTTATTTCCGACCCGTGCTTACGACAGAATTCCTCGAAGGATTCATGAGTAATGCGCCCGTCGCGGCGCTCCAGGAACCCATCTGTTTCCCAGCGCCGTACCGTCCTTGGGCTCACGCGTAGGTCCCGCGCCAGGTCCTCCTGAGAGTAGTTGTCTTGAACCTTGCAGCTCGCGCCCAATCTTGCGAACCTCCACCGCACTGTCCTCTCGCTTCGGTGAAGCATGCGCGCAATCGTCTTCACCGATTGTTCTTGCGCGAAGTCGAGCAAATAGGCGTCGTCGGCAGCCGACCACGGCGGGCACTCCTGGACAAACCTTTGATCGAAGCCAAGCTCTATCGCTCGCTCCCAGACATGGTGGCTGCGCCACTTCGGATGCAAACTCTGGATTTTGTTGATGGCTTCCCGTGCCCCAAGCCAGCCTCGTGAGTATCCCTCAAGAATGATCGCATTCAACTCTGCGGTCCAGACGACCGGATCTCGCCTGGAATCCGTTTCCGTTGTGGCCCTGCTCAGCCCGGAACCGTCACTCTCATTTCCTTGCCCGTTCATACAACCTGCCCTTCCGCAAACCCTCTCGCCATGGCCCGACGGCCGACACATGCTCTCGGGTCAGCGAGTGAGCTCCAGCCGCTGCTTGCGGGGCGCCTGTTACGACCGCCTCCCTCAGCAGGGGCGGCTGGCAAGTCGAAGGGCTGCCATATTCGTGCGCAGCGCATTATCAGAGACTGTCATGCTGGCTGCGACGGTAAACGCCACCCACGCGTATCCGAGCTGAAACGTCAGGGGACGGTGTTTCCATGCGCATTACCTCGTATTGAGAGAGGCTGAAATGAGCGCCATCCTTAAAGGGTGAGCATGAGTTCGTGCCTTCGGCACTCACAGATGGACACAAAGGCCGTGAAAAAAGAAAAATGAGGCATTAAGATTTAAGCAGTTTCTGGACTCACTTCTAGTAGGGGGGAAAGAACGTCTAAGTTCTGGTGCGGAAGATAGAATCCTTAGCCGATTGGACCGGAAAGGGTGAAAGCCAACGATGTCTCGGGATTTCGAACCTGACCCGCCTGTCTGGATTTGGCAATCAGAAGGTTCTGGGATTGCGATTGAAACCGATCTGCTCGACGCGGCGCGGAGAAACTGGCCGCGAGTCCTTTCCTATGCCCAGCGTTACCAGCAGGATTCGTCTGTAGCCGCGGACATACTCGAAGCCGTACTACGCGCGACTTCGAGAGTCAAAAGAGCACGCCAAAAATCCGGCAACCCGATTCGAAGCCTTGACACTTACGTGTATGTGGCGTTTGTTCGCAGGTTTAAGAGGTGCTTGGCCAGGCAGCCGATGATTCAATTCGTCGGTTCACTGCAAGATGTTGATGCCCTCCATGGCATTCGAACAAGCAAGTTGGCCCCCACAGTCGAGGATGAGCTGCTCGCAAGAGAATTGCTGCGGTATATGAGCCGGCGGACGCAGCAGTCGTTCTACCTCAGAGCGAACGGCTACTCCTGGAAAGAGACTGCGCGCTTTCTGAAAACTACGGCGAACAGCGCACAGGTTCTTTTCAACAAGGAAATTGGGAAACTCCGCAGCCGTATCCTGCGAGCAAAAAATGCAGGAAGGCGGCTAGGAGGCGAAGTCAATGAGTGAACAGCCTCTCACGAAGCAACAAGAAATACGATTGATCAGGGCGTATCAGCGCCTCGTTCTGGGCGGTGAGTTTCCAAATCCGAATCGCGCTGGATGCCCGGGCAGCGAGATTCTAAGGGCCATGGCTTTCCGTAAACTCGACGAAGAACGGGTTTTAGAATGGACCGAACATCTTGGCACGTGTAGCCCATGTTTCAGTGAGTACTTCGAGTTTCGTAAGGAGGCGGAGTGGCGACGGAACGCCGCGTACATAGGAGTTGCCGCTGCGGTCCTCGTTGTTCTTTCTTTCGCCTGGTGGGGATGGCGCTCCAGGCACCCCGTGGTGATTACTGCGCACAGTCACGTCGTCGCCGACCTGCGGAACCGGCTCACCTTGCGTGGAGAGCAAGGGGCAGAACCCGGCGCGGGTCCCCTCGTATTCAAGCGAGGGATTGATGAAGTATCTGTATACCTTCCCGAAGGAAGCCGTGCGGGGACATATGAGGTCGCGGTCTTTCGCGAAGATCTGGGAGAACCGCTCGTTAGCACAACTAGCCAGGCGACGTTAGAAAAGGACATGACAGAGTTGAACACTACTCTTGGTCTGTCGCGCGCTCCCTCGGGCCGTTATCTATTGGGCATCCGGCTGCCGGGGATCGAGTGGAGTTATTACCCCATGGTCGTCGAGTGACCGCCTCGGAGGTTGCCTGCCTATTGCCGCGAGGGTGGCGAGGACGGCACGCGATGCCCAGGATCAGAGGACAAGAAAAGCGGCAGTGGGCCAGTTTGAGCGTTACGTCCGATAATTTCCCAGACTGTGGGTAAACGCTACACGTTGGCGCGGTTACTGGCCCATGATGGGCCGTTGCCTCCTTACTCGAGTGGGTGCAAGGCACTTCCGCGGCAAAACCGTTATAAGGCCAAGTGGATTGCCATGGCGCGGGCTGTCTGTGTCGCCCCGCTGGGGTGACTCGACCACCTGTAGCTTCCACTGCTGTATGCCTGGTTTTGATTTCCTCGATCACGTTTTTTCTCCTCTTCTGCCCCCTTTCTCGCGGGGCACTCAAAGCGAGTGGGACCTGCTCGCCAGGCGGAGGGCTGCTTTTTGCGGGGGAGCCAAGAAACTTGTGCCTTGAAGCACTGTTTGTTTCGGCAGATTTATTCGTGGGGGGGACCGCAACCCACAGGGACGGCGAAGCCGGAAGCCGAGCCTGCGTCCGCAAGGCGCACAGGTATTCGTCCGCCTGCTGTGCCCCCGAAAAGAAGGGGCGTCAGAAAAGGGAAGTGATCGAAGAAATCAAGCTCGACAGTAGGGAAATGAAGAGCCGGTTCCCCCGAGACCCAGGGGCTAACAGACTTTAGCGTTTGGGGCTGCTGTTAGCGCGCGTACGTGCCGGGAGAAGAATGCTGCAAACGGTCCTATGCACACACGAGTGATGGGTTTTATGCGCGGTCACTCTCTGTGTTAATATCCTCTGTGGTGGGTATTTACTTGACTCCGGTAGCCGCCACCTGTTGTGTTTCGATAGTAGTTAACACTTCATCGTCCCTGTCTTTCGAATCTTCATCTTCGATAAGGTTCATTGTTTGCGGACAAAACTGAGAAGAGAAGATGACTCCGCGTCCGCCGGAGTCAAACTCGACTATGATGCCGCTGTCTATCCCATCGCCAAAAATCATGCAGAACGCTTCAAAAAGCGTTATCCTGTTTCCGCAATGGGAACAACGTCTTTCATTGTGAATCTGTCTTGCCATCTCGCGCCTCTTTTGTTGATTGGTCATACACAAACCTCCAAGGAGAATATTACATGACGGATGTAACCGAGCACGTCTCGCGCACTGAAGACAAGGGGACCCTGATCATCACTGGACATGATCCGATTGATGTATTTTACGAAATTGAAATAGAGCAAACAATTGTTAAGCGTCCTAACATAAGAAGCGTTCCCGGCAATCATGGTATCGCTGGCATAATTTGGATAGCCCCTGAAACCTTGCTCTCCCTGGGCATTCAATTTCCAATCAATGCCATTCTGCGGCAGAGCACAGGAGTTCGATGGGCCATCCGCCTTAATTCGGACGGAAGCTTTATTGCGGATATTGCCCTTTAGCTTTCCGCCTTTGTTAACCAGTTTCATAACACTGACCCTTCTTCGATTTCCGGACATTTCTGAAACCACTATATATTGTGGCTACCGGAGTCAAATAAATACCCACCTCCTCTGTTAATAACCTACCGCAACCGAACCTTGGGGTGTAGAATTGCGGATCGTAGTGACATCTTGAGTGGAGACCGCTGGAAGAAAACGATTTTCGATGGGGAGGAAGCTCTGTGTCCAATCCTCAGAAGGCCCCAACCGACGACCTTTCGCAGGTTCCAGCGCTGGCACGTTCACCGTTTGAGAGTGTGATCTGCTGCCAGGAGCAACTGTACCTCGGCGGGTGGGAAGTGCATGCCTTGCTGAGCGACCTCAGCGAGAAGATTCTCTCGATAGACGATAATCCCGCGGCCGTACTCGAAGCCGTCGCAATACTGCGCGTTTTGCGTGAAGAGCACGACCCTTCAATCGTCGACCGCTTGTTCGACGTAATCGACGAATACCTGAACAATCCACTAGATATATGGACTACGGATGCTGGCATCACAGTTATCCTCGAAATCCTGGATATCATCGTTGCATTCAAGCGGCCCAACGATATCGGGCCGCTATTAAGAATGATGAGTTGGGACATTTTCCAGATCCCGAGTCACATTCTGCTATTGGTGCGTCGCTATGGATGGCGAGAATTGTGGGACGCCATCGTCGGAGTGTTTGACCTGCGCGATGAGTATGACCAATTCATCCGTGCCCAACACGCGTTGACTGGAAGGATGTTGGAAGACGCGCGGCCCGGCGATCCTATCGCCCCCGAGTCAATCAGGATGGAATTGGCTGCACTGCGGGTCACGGCATCTGCTGCGACGAAACCCGTCCTCTATGTGGAAGGCAAGACCGACAGGATCATCTTGGAAACTGCCTATCGCAAGCTCTTTCCGGATAAGGATGCAACCTTTCTCATTCGAGAGTGCGATGTGTCGCCCAATTCACTTGGCGGCACAGGAGGTGCTGGCACCCTCGCCCGACTCATCGGGAGTACACGGCCAGACAGCGCGCATTCAGCACTCGCGTTGTTCGATCGTGACAAGGAAGGCAGAGACGCCTACAAGCACCTGCCATCGTACTTTATGGATCGACCGGAGCCAAACTATCAGCCAGGGAGGATCGCTCAAGGTGGGCGCGCTGCCGCGCTTCTACTCCCGATTCCGCCGGGGCGGGAGAAGTATGCTGAGTTACTTAATCTTCCCATCGAATTCCTGTTCGAAGATGCCGCCCTAGAAAGGAAAACGGCATCGGGGAGCGGTTTGGAGTTCCGGTATCCACAACTAGAGACTCGCGTGAAGCGACATGGCAGCCCTGTGGTACAGGTCACTACCAGCACGCTACCAGAAACGCGTGAGATCGTCGCAGGCAAAATGACGTTTGCGGAGGAGATCGTCCCTACTCTACCGGTCGAGTTTTTCGGCGCCTTCCAAAGCCTCTTCTGGCACGTACAAGACATGCTAGTAGTCGAACTGGGCTCCAGCAAGTCGGCTGACTAGCTGACGGAAGGGCCTGACGGGTGTTCTGCAAGCTTGTTTCTGCTGCAGATACGATGCAAGAGCATACGTACGTCGAGGAGCATCTGACGAATCGCCCTACAGTGCGCAAGTAGATATTGAGGCTGTTCGGATTTCAGTTATGAGCAAGCTTGGTGGCGCTGAACAGTTTCAGCGGCTTTCTGCAGATGAACAAGCGTGTTACCTCGCCATTAATCGTGAAATGGTGCGGCTCGCGCGCGACCATGCTGTCCCCATCATATTCGCTCCCCCGCTAAGCATCGGCGGGAGAATAAACGGTGCGAGTGGATGTGTGATTCAACTTGCGAGGGGCACTTTTGTCGTTACCGCGTCTCACGTTGTGTTGGGATACGAGCAACGGCTGGAGAGAGGCGAGATTCTCAATTGGCAGGTTGGCAATCTTCCGCCGTTCGACCCGTTGGCCCGAATCGTTTGGAGGGACAAGGAGAATGATATTGTTCTCCTCGGGATCAGCAGGGAAGAGGCGAGCAACATCGGACCGTGCCTCATTTCGGCGCCCCCGACGTGGCCGCCTCCCGTTCCGAAGGCGGGACAGTTGGTCTTGGTAGGCGGATACCCGAAATCGCTGCGTGAGGAAGCTCTCGCTCCGGGCTGGATTGGTTCAGGTCCCTACTCAGCCATCTTTCGAGTGACGCTCGCAGAAGATTGTAAGTTCAAGTGTGCTATCGAGCGAAGAGATTTGATCAGCTTCGAGGGGCCACTTCCAGCGTCCGGCATCGACATGGGAGGCCTCAGCGGCGGGCCTGTACTACTCGTTGACATTTTGAGTTACCCGGTCGTGGGGATCGTGACGGGTCGTTGCAACATGGGCATCGCCGACTTGGAGATCATCGAGATTGCATCGCTCGCGTGCATACGCCTATGACAAACATCACAGTGCTCGGCCGGCGCAGAGCGAGCCTGCCCAATGTGTTCAGGAATCGTGGATTCAGGATTACGGAACTGATGTGCCGCGCTATCTCCTTGCGACTCCTTCCATCGCTGCTGCCGCAGATGGTGAAACGGGTTTGAAAAGCATTTCATTCGCCTGGCAATACTTCCGCACTTCGGCGACCCATGTTTCATACCAGAACCAGGTGCCCTCTACTTGCACTCCAAACTGATACTTTGGGTTCTTTGCATCCCCATTCTTCCAAAGGTCCGTATGCTGCTTCATTCCGAACCGTACGAACCCTTCGGCCCTCATCTGCTTGACGATGCTTCCCGGCCGATACTTGACCTTCTCGGTTTCCTTGAGGAATACCTTATTGATTTCCGCCGACATCTCAGTGCCCGCAGGCACGAATTGGACGACCTTGTCTGCGGCAGTTTTACTGCCTGTTGTCTTCCGGACGAAGGCAACCCGATACGAGAACCTCAGCGATCACCCAAAACCGGCCATTGATGGTCACCTGAAAACCGGCCAACGGAGACACTCTCCGGGACATTGACTCGGGGCACGAGGCGGTAACCTCGTAGCCATGGCCAATGTCTTGAAGGACGAAAAGAAACAACAAGTCTTAGTTTTGGGACGCCTCGGCTGGGCGCTGCGCCGGATCGAGCAAGCTACCGGTGTGCGTCGCGAGACAGCGAGTAACTATTTGAAAGCGGCGGGGATCCCAGTTAGACCAGCAGGTGGCTGGGGGCGACGGTCGACTCTACCGGGGTCGACAACGTTGACCCCCGATGCGGGAGCAGCACCTCCTGCCGAGCGAGGGATGGCAGCTGATGCCTGCCCATCAAAACCGGTCAGCGAAGGTGCCGCTGACTTGGCTGCCTCAAATCCGGCCAATGGGGTGACCACCGACTTTGGCGTGGAAAAACCAGCCCCTCGGGCGTCCACGGAGGCGTCCCCCGATCTCAACCCACAACAACTTACCCCGGAAGCAACCCGCGAACCGCAGAAAGCAAGGCCGGACGGCGAGGCGCTGCCTCCCAGCCGGAGTCTCTCGCCGAGTACTTGCGAACCCTACCGCGAACTGATCGAACTCGGCCTGGCTCGCGGGCGCAACGCCATGGCGATCTGGCAGGACCTGGTCTCGCAGTCGGGTTTCACCAGCAGCTATCAAAGCGTCAAGCGTTTCATCCGCCGACTGCGGGGAACGCAGGTACCGGAAGCCCACCCCGTGATCGTGACCGCACCCGGTGAAGAAGCGCAAGTCGATTACGGCATGGGGCCCATGGTGCGCGATCTCCAGAGCGGCAAGTATCGGCGTGTGCGGCTCTTCGTGCTGACCCTCGGGTACAGTCGCAAGGCCGTTCGTCTGCTGGTATTCCGCTCCAACTCGCGCACTTGGGCGGAGTTGCACGAGAAGGCTTTCCGCCGACTCGGCGGCGCCGTGCGGGTGGTTGTGCTCGACAATTTGCGCGAGGGCGTGCTGGTCCCTGACGTCTACGATCCCACTCTCAATCCCCTCTATCGCGACGTCCTTGCCCACTATGGCGCCACCGCCCTGCCTTGCAGGGTGCAGCATCCCGATCGCAAAGGGAAAGTGGAAGCCGGTATCGGTCACACCCAGCGAACCCCGTTGAAAGGTCTACGCTTTGAGAGCCTGGAAGAAGCCCAAACCTATCTGGACCGTTGGGAAAAGCACTGGGCTGACACCCGCATCCACGGCACCACCAAGCGCCAAGTGGCGGCCATGTTCGCGGAGGAAAAACCGGCTCTGTTGCCTCTGCCGCTGGAACCCTTCCGTTACTACCAGTATGGCCAGCGCACCGTGCACCTGGACGGCTGCGTCGAGGTGGAAGCCGCCTACTACGGGGCTCCGCCCGGCTGGATTGGGCGAGTGGTGAACGTGCAGTGGGATGAGCTTTACGTGCGCCTCCTCGATCCCCACAACGGCCAACTCCTGCGCGAGCATGTCCGCCAGAAACGAGGCCGGTATCGAGTCAAGCCAGAGGATTACCCCAAGCGGACGCCGCTCGGCACGATGCAGTTGCTGGCGCGAGCGGCACGCGCCGGAACTAACATCGGCGCCTTCTGCCAAGCCATCCATCGCGAACAAGGAGAACTGAGCGTGCGCCGCATTCTGGGCGTGCTGGCCCTGGCCAAGAAGTTCGGCTTGCCCGCTGTCGAAGAAGCCTGCACGGCAGCCCTGGAACTGAAAGTTCACGAATATCGTTTTGTACGCCGCTACCTGGAGCGGCGCCCTCAAACGCCTCTCACCCTGCAGCAAGTCGATCCGCTCATCCGCGAGTTGGTGCAGTACCGTGATCTCATCCAACAGCGCTTGCGGGAGCAAGAGCAACAGCAGACTTTGCTGTTCGAATCAGTCCCGCCGGCAACGCCAGCAACTTCCCAGGAGGTGCACGAGTGAGCGTGCGGAGACGAAGTTTAGAAGATTGTGAACGCTGGAAGGGAGCGGTGAAGCTAGACCTCTGGGGGCTTTGCCCCCAGACCCCCAGGATTTATCGCCTTGCTGCCAAGATTGGTCTGGATTGGGGGAGCGAGCTGGACTCGCTCCCGACCAATCTCGGCCCCGGGGTCGGCGCTCAGGTCGCATCCCTGCGTTGCCCTATCCTCCGCCCCGGCCATCGGAGAGTTTAGCTCAATTCTGAGAGAGGAGACACAATGAATCTGGTCGAACTCAATCGTGCTTTACGACAGTTACGCCTGGGAGGCATGGCGGCAGTGTTGGAAACCCGCCTGCTTCAGGCCCAGGCCGAATCTATGGCGCCCTTGGACCTGATCTCCTGTCTGGTCGCCGACGAACTCAGCCGCCGCGCCGACCGCATGCTGGAGCGCCGCCGCAAGCAGGCCCAGTTCCGCGATCCGCTCAAGACCCTCGACAACTTCGACTTCGCCTTTAACAAAAAGATGAATCGCAGCTTAGTCTTTGAGCTGGCCAGTGGTGCCTTTATCGGCCGGCACGAGGACGCCTTGTTCTTAGGTCCGCCCGGGACCGGCAAGAGCCATCTGGCCCAAGCGATTGGTCAGGCTGTTATTCAGCAGGGGTATCGCGTCTTCTACCGCGAAACTCACGCCCTGCTGGAGGAACTCGCCGAAGCGACCCTCGACGGCACCCGCAAAGAATGTTTGGAGTCCCTGGTGACGGTGCCGCTGCTCATCATTGATGATTTCGGTATGCGCAAGCTACCCTTGACCGCCGCCGAAGAACTGCTCGAACTAATTATGCGCCGCTACGAACGCGCCAGCACGCTGGTGACTTCGAATCGACCGGTGGAGGACTGGGGTAAGTTACTGGGCGATGCCGCCGCGGTCAGCGCGATGCTTGACCGCCTCCTGCATCACGGACATCTGCTGAAATGTGGTCCCCGCAGCTGGCGAACTAAAACGGGCTTGCCAGAAGGGGAGCAGCCAGGTTAAAACAACTTAGTCCCGGACGCTATCCGTTGGCCGGTTTTGACCCGTCCACCATTGGCCGGTTTTGAGGTGACCACCGAGGACGAGAATCGCGGATCATCGTACTCTGTCTGAGACATGTCACTCTCGAACTGCACGATGAAAGATCGGATGTGCTGCGGCAAGTCCGACTGCGCCATCAGGTCCTTGGCAGTGTCTTCATCGATTCCAGCAAATTGGATGCTGAATGCCTGCTCGGCATCCAAAGAATGGCGCTCGCCGAACAGGTTTTTGATCGTTGCATTAAAGTTCAGCGCGGAGGCTTGGAACTTGGCGCTCAATTGATCGTCAATACGGGTCGTCATCTGGTGCTCGACTTCGTGCCTAATCCCGACCAGAAAGAAGAGGTTCTTCTTGATGATATCATCGAGCGGACAGTCTGGCGAAGCTAAGCACTCTTCCAAGCTCCATTGTCTTATGGCACCAAACTTCGTTCTCAGGAAGCGCCGGCGCTTGCCTGCCGGCCGGGATTGCCTATGTTCGATCCCCTTCTTCCGATAGAAAGCATGCAGCAGATACGTCCAGGCGATTACACTGGAGACGATGAACAGTTCCGATTTGAATTCTATCTGGGGGTTATTGAAAATCTGTACCGCTGCGAGCATTGCCTCTCGTGCCTTCTTGACCAATTCATTGGCAACCGACCCGAACCGCCTTTTGTGTTTGTCCACGCTGAGATACCTTTGGCGGGATTTCCCAGTGATTCGCCTTATGCTCCCGCGAGTGGCGCCTGCATTTAGGAAGGATCAAGCGCCAGCCTTGAGTGTTAGCCGATAAAGTCTGTATTCCTCGCCCGTGTCAGACCAATTTGGAAAATCTTCAAGGAAGACGGCCCCAAACTTCGCGTTCAGCGCCTGACTTGCTCCCGGACGGGCGTGGCCGTAAACAGTCGCAAACCCTTTGCCTACTGCCAATCCTAGCCAGTGCGCTTTAAGAATTGTTCCTAAACCCTGACTTTGGAAAGCGGGGAGCATCGTGTTTGAATAGCAATAGATTCCGTCATGCTTTTCGATTTCACTCAACTTTTCTAATCCCTCGAACTCATCATCGGAAGTCGCCAGGGGGACGCCGTAGGATTCCCCCGCTAGTTCTCCGTCCACAAACATCCACGCAAAAATTGATCCCGGTGTATCCAATATTTCTTTCTTCTCAGAAAGATCAAGCTTCAGGTTTTCGTGATAGACATCTTCGAAGACCAACGTATGGTCAAGTTGCAGGCTGTAACTGAACTTGATTAAAAGCATTCACATACTCCGGGGGCTCTGCTCGACTTGTTGCTTTGCGGCAAAACGATTATTGGTAGAGCCGTCTTTTCTTGGAGAACCTCTTCCATTCCCACGACAGGTGAGTTCCTAAACCCTGAAGGTCGGGAAACAAAACTCGATGGTTGATTCCGAGATCATCAAGTTCGAGGCGCATTCTATTCAGTTTCTTCCCTGCGATGACAATCTGCGCCAGTCGGCACAGTTCCTTGCCCTGGCGCCCTGAATCAGTTAGATTCGCGGCGGCGACGAGGTCTTTCTCCTTCCCGAATAGGAGAAACCGGGCTGCTTGACTTGCTAGCCTTCGATCGATACTTGGGGGTTCAAGGGCTATTGGCCAACGTCTCTCAACCCGCACACCGTCGCAAGCGTCCTCGAGATCTGGAAGATATGGTATTGTCTCTTTCCAGTCCGGTAACCCAGGTCCACGGAGACCATCACTGTTTAATCTATTCCAGCACCAAGGGTCAAATGCCCAGACAGCAGCGTCTTGAGTTTTGAGATCACCGCGCTCATCTGCGATAGCGAAGTAAAGTGCAACCAGTGGATTTCCAGTCCAGTCCAGCAATCGGGTGGGCGCCCCATAGTGCTGCATTAGAAAGTACCACTCCCATTTGGTCCGGTTGAGATTTGTTGTGGATAACTGGAGACCACTGCCCTCAAACTCCAGTCTGATCTCGGATTCGTCGGCACCGGAGTACTCATCGCGATAAATCCGAGGTCGGAGTTCCCACCGTGAGGACCGCTGGCCGCGGAACCATAGCGCCCTGCTATCGCCTTTACTCTTCGCCTTTCTATTTGTCCACCTCCGACGGATTCCAGTCACCTGAGAAAGGTATTCCGACAGGGTTTGACAGGCATTATCGGAGTTAACGGCACGGGACGGCATACGCGGGTCCTCACCAACAAGCCGCCATGATAATCGGCCTCAATCGGGGAAGTCTACACCATTTGCATTCGCCGAAAATATTGCATCGACACCGGGAGTAAAGGTCAACTTTCGACCTGGTGGAGGCAGTTGGTTGGTTAATCGGCTTGTCGGAAACTGGCCGCTGCCTCACGGCGCAATGCATTTGAACGCGGACGGCTACACCGAATCATATCCATCCCGAGGCCCGCGAATACAGTTTCGATTCGAAGCATGGAAAAACTGGGGCTCAAACTTGAATACGATTTCGAGAGCGAGGGTGTGCCCCTTGTGAGGTATTTGATCGGTCGCTCGAGCCTTGGTCAGAAAGTGATCGCCGACGAACCATCACCCAGCAACGTAAAGGCCGCCCAGAAGACCGGTGGGCGATCACCCAACCTTTCCAGATAATCGAGTTTCGCATGCCGGAGTGCAGACGCTTTATCCTCTCCGTTTGCCAAGTGAGTGTAAAAGGAGCGCATCAACGTGTCTGTGGCAGAATCGTCCACATCCCACAGCGCTCCGACCACACTTTTCGCGCCCGCGAGCAAGAAGGCCTCCGCTAGGCCGTCGATGCCCTCTTCACCTTCGAGCTTCCCGGTCGCCGTATCGCAAGCTGAGAGCGTCACCAAGTCAGCCGACAAAGAAAGCTGGATGATCTCTTGAAATTGAAGCAGGCCATCCTCGATCGCATTTGGATCCCGTCCCAAAATGAGCGCTGCCCTTTCCGGGAATTGCGGGCTGGATACTCCGTGGACGGCGAAGTGGAGGATCTTAAAATTGCCCAGAGGCTGGGATTTGAACTTCGATTCTGTTGCGTTTGCGTCGAGTAGTAATACGCTGAGGTTGGGATGGTTGAGCGATCGTTGGGCCCCGATCACCTCCTGGCGCGACGCCGGTAGGCGATAGAGATGGGTCCCAGAAACATCGTAAACGCCACGCGAGACCGCGCGCATGATGCCGCGACCAGGGGCCCCGTCCTTTGGTTCCAGATCGTACGGGACAGACCCGATGCCGAGGAATGCCATTTGCGGCTGAACCGGGCGCCGGAGGGTTCTGAGGTAATACAGGACCGTACTAGAGGGCGCGTAGCTGACCGTGTGAGACCGGAGAACGTATTTGCCGTCGGGACCGCGCAACGTCTCTATGGGCAGCCTCCATAGGGTACCGTCCGGCACAATCGTCAATCGGGCGGTTCGCGGCAATTGCCGAACAGGGCCGAGCAGCACGTCGTACAATTCCCTCGCGTCTGTATTGTCACGCTTCTCTGCCTCGACCTGATTAAGGTAATGGTCCGTTGCTTCCTCGATTGCCTTTTGACCCGCCGGAAGCGATACGATGACTGCGCGCTTCTGATCAATGACCAAGCAAAATGAAGTCGGGTCGGCTAGGACATATTCCAGTAAGACCTCATCGGGAAGTAGAACGGTTCGCAGCTTCGCGAGGTCAACAGGGTGGGCCTGAAGGGTCGCGCCTTGCATCGCATTTATCGGCGGGGCCTGCGCGCCCATCAACTGTTCAGCCACCAACAGTTTATCCAGGAGCGCTCCTCGTTGGACCCGATCAGAAGTATCCATCAGAGTGCGTTGGAGGTTATTGAATTTGGCTCTGGCGGCCTTTTCGCCCTCCGAAAGCTCGCCCTCCCGCGGTCGGGGCCGCCTAAGCGGATCGGCGATGGAGCGCCCGCGTGCCGTTTCGACTATTCTGAAAGCATCGACTGTGTGACCCGACTTGGCGGCCAAACCGAAATTGCCCTTGTAGGTATCGCTCATAGTCGCGATGAGCGAACTCTTCACCTGCTCGCTCGGACTGTTCGCGAGGAGGCTCTCAGTAACGTCCGCAGCTTGGTCATAGAATTCCTGAGCCTTTGCAAAGTCCCGTTCTTTGGCTTTTAGATCAGCAAGCATGGCCAGGTGGAGCGGCAGGTGATATTTGTCCGCGACCTCGCGCATGGCGTTCATCGCCTCAGTTTCGCACCGCTCCGCGTCAACGAATTGCCCTTCATCACGATAAATTCTTGCGGCTTCGTACATGCTCCAGGCAATTGAGTGAATGAATCCACTCGCCCGACTCAGCCTGCCCGCCTCTTCAAAGTACTGAGTCGCCATGTGCGGACGTCCTGCTGCTGCTTCAACCTTCCCCAGCGCGACTAAAACTTGGGTCTGTTCTAACGGCATGTTCAACCGGCGGGTTCTGTCCAATGTTTGTGCCAGAACCGCACGCGCATCATCCACCCTGCCCAGGAGTGCAAGCGCCCGCCCCTTGCAGCCATACGCAAGGAAGGGGAACCCAATGTCCTTGACCACTCCCGCAATGTGCAGAGCCGCGTTGCAATATTCCAGTGCTTCACCGGCGCGGCCCATTTCGGCAAACCCATTGCCAACCGCTGATCCGTAGAGCACTAGTGTAGGTAGATCACCTCTTGCGGTAGCTGAAGTGAACGCGGAGGTGAGCAGTTCTCTTGCTTTTTGGTCATTGCCACCCGTGATGAAGTCTATGATGGCCAGTTCCGCTTGCGCTCTCGCCTGCCATGGCTTGTCACCTAATCCTTGTGCCAGAGTGAGAGCCTCCTGCCAGGCTTGGGCCGCTGCATCGGGATGATCGTCTCGTAAAATGTCGCCTTGGGTCGCCAGGCAGCGAATCCTCAACCAGGGATCGCTTGCTGCGATAGGGTCGTTCAGGATATGGGTCAATTCTGCTGAAGTCTGTGGGATGGAATCTCCGCCTATGTTGGCCCGGCGCAGCCCACATGTCGCATAGAACTGGTCTCGCTTGTCACCCTTCTGGATTGCAATTTGCTCTGCACGGGCGTAAAGCTCTCCCGCCCGCTGCCAATTCGAGAGCCAGGCGAAGTGGTCGGCTTGGGCAAGCAACTGCCTGGGCTCTTTTGGTTGAGAAACCGCAGGACGCAGAACCTTGATGAGCGTGAGGGAAGCCACGAGCCCCAGTATGAGAAACACTAGGCTCACCCTGGTTGCCAGCCCAGTTGAGCGGGTCAAGTATGAAGACATTTCACGGTTCATGACGGCACTACGTATGCAGAGGGAAAGCCGACGACAGTACAGGAACGAGCGCATGGGCAAGGTGTCGGGCTGCTCTCGTGCTGGCTAGGTAGGCGCGTACCGTCAGCAGAGGGGAGCCCAACATCACACGAAGAGCCATGCCGTTGTTGACGCTACCGTCCGGGTTCAGTGCGCGGTTGAAATCGGGGAGTTTGCGATCAAGCGAATCCGAGACGACGCGGACGACTATTGCGGGGACGCCGAATTTGTGCGCTGCTGAGAGCACCTCGTAGGTTTCCATATCTACAACCTGTGCCCCCGTTCCAGCGAGCCCGAGTTTGTCATCCTTGGTACACGCTACGCGCGGAGATGTTATGCCCAAAACCGATCTGCACGCCACATTCTGAGCATTCAAAAGCGCAGTGACTTGTCCAGAGAGATCGAAAGCGCAAGGACAGGTGGGGCCACCATTCATCGCCGAGAGGCAGCTTGAGTACACAACAATGGCCGATTCGGTAAGCGAAGCCATCAGGCTTCCGCAGAAACCAATTACGATTGCGACATCGGGTTTCTCGCCATGCTGGTCACCCAGCGGTCCCGCCTCGCGACCCTGAGAGAGTATTTGAGCAGCACGGTCCGCAGCTTGCTTGGGTCCCATTCCGGTGATGAAGAATTCGAGCTGATTCGCTCCTACTGTGATTGGGCCGGCATGGGACCCAGAGTCCCAGCGTGGCACTCCGAGGAGCCGCGCGAGTGGATCTGCTTCCGTTTTCGCAGCCGCTAAGACGAAAATCCTGCTCATAGATTCTGAGTATGCGCCCTGAATGACTCAAAAGACCAATATAGGGGGAGAGTTACCGTAATGTCAATAAAGAGAACCTACTGCCTGCACATCCCCGGACGCTACGGCGGCATATCATCGTGTCACCATGCCTAAGAACGATCTTACGCCAAATGCCGGACAACAAATGTCCATGGCGCCGTGGGGCTACTCTCGCCGCGTCTCCAAGTGACCACCATTTGATGTCCCCCACGCGCTGGAGAAAGCGGGAAACGAATTCCGTTCCAAGCGGGCGGAAGCTCATCCGCCTGCGGTCGCGTCCTGAGCCCTTTTATGCACTAAAAGCAGGCGGAAGAAGCCCCAGGCCAGGCGCGTCCTCAACGGAGCATGCGGTCCCGAAATATCCCTGCCAACTCTGGGCCGGCGGTGTGGAGTTTCATCGTCCAGCGTGCTGACGAATCCTACCCTCTGCGCCGCTCTCCAGAAAAGCAAGCAGAGGCTTGGGCATCCGACCGCTTTCAAGATCGTCGAGGGCGTCGAGCAGGACCCGCCCGACGATCCCGAGGCTCCCGGCGCTGCACTTTCCCACGGTGTCGAAGGGCGTGTGCCAGAAAATGTTGAACGGGCCGTAATTGAGCGAAATTAACTCAACGGCGGGAATCCCAGCCCGAACAAAAGGCATATGATCATCCTCCACGGAAAGCGGCCGTTCCAGAAAATACCGCCCGTAACCGAGGTCCTGGGCATCACGAAAAATGAGATCGGTGAGCTGAGAATCCGAGTGGCTCTCACGGTGGATGTGAAGGTTCCTGTCCCCAATCATATCCACGTTGAACATGGCGCGAATCTGCTTCACCTGGTCCGCGCTGAGCGACTGGGCAAAGTGGCGGCTCCCGTACAAGCCATCCGAGGCGGACCAGTCTTTCAGTGCCTCTTGGCCATCAAATAAGACAATCCAGTACGTAAAGCGATTTCTCCGCTGAGCGAGCACGTGGGCCATTTCAATGAGGAAAGCTGTGCTGGACGCGCCGTCATTGGCTCCGACGAAACGCATCTTCATCCTCTTGGTGTCGTAATGCCCGCCAAGAATGACCATCTCCGGCCGAGCGCCGGGAATTTTAGCCATGACGTTGGTCATCTCGATTTCGCCCACTGGTGTTGAGACCTTGAAACCGTCGAACTCGACGTTGTGGGCATCCACGCCAGCGCCAAGCAGCGAAAGGTGGATCAAGAGATAGGTCCAATCGTGCGCGTCTGAACCTGGTGGCCTCGGTCCGAGGGCCGCGAACCTCTCCAAATCCTCAAAAGCGCGTTGTTCATTGAACGGGCTGGGGGGGAGCTTTGCGTCTGCGGTCGAGTTCGCACTTTCTGTCCATACTAAAACCCCACCCATAGTCATCAGGCAGAGCAACGCGAGTACCCCCAGAATCAAAGTCATTCCGAAGCGGCGAGATCGCCCACTCGACCAAGGCCTGTTCCTTGGCGGCTTCGCGACGCGGCCATTTAGAGGATTACTGAACATATGATTGAGCTTCTCCAATGGTTTCTTGTTGATCCAGTGTGAGGGCAGGGCTGACGGTGCGGGATGCTTTTGCCAGGTCGTCTCATCCGGTGAGGAGCGTGTCGCCGCGGCGACAAAACAGACGCCCGCCATGCCGCCAGCGCAGGCAGTCCCCATCTCGCCGTGCCCGCGAGAAGAAGGAGCACCAGAAAAGGGGTGTGAGTAGGTAAATCTATGGTCGTGAGGAAAGAGTTGGGGGGGCCTACTTCGGGGGCATCTGAAAGGGGTTAAGCGCTATCCTACCTTACGTCGAGATCCCTCTCGTAGCGAATCCGCATCCACTCCAGGTCAACCCTGGGATCGGCTTTCTCTGCACTTTGGAGGGCTTCAGCCTTGTCAGCGGCTGGCCCTTCCCAGACAAGCCACTCGTGGGTTCCCGGCCGGTCTTGGGCAGCTTGGCCTGACACGGCTTCGATATTGCCGCTCACCAGCGCAATGACTTTCCAGTTGACCATGTGATTGTCAATGTTCCTTCCGGGGTATTTTAACAGAGGCGGGAACGGTGGCCGGTACCGCTCAAATTAACCTTACCCTCGAAGGGGCGTCCTTTATAATGCGTCGCTAGCCGCTGCTGCTCTCCAGCCTTGCGGCTTTTCCACGGCACTGTGGTTTTGGCGTAGTGCCCCGTGAAAACTCGGATTATCTTGCGAGCCATCGCGCATAAGCGCGGATATCAATCATGGGGACGGTCGCGGTACTCTGGAGTTTCGCAATCAGCTCGAGCAAGAAAGCTGTCGCCGGCTTGCCTTGCGGCGTGATCGTGTGGCAGTCCTTCGCATTGCAGCTGAACGTGCCATGAGCCGCCACACACCCAAGATCGAGACGGCCATCCGGTTCGCCACCGCGTAGCGCCTCGGTCAATGGCTGACCCAATGGGGGATTCCAATCGCTTTCGAAGGTCAATAGTCCGCCGAGAATATGCGGTAACGGCTTGGGTGGGAAGGTGCCGCCCGCGTGTGGGATTGGAAGACTCGTGCGATAAAGGCGGCGAACACTTGCAACCTTCTTCTGCGCGTACCCGACTTCCCCGGCGTTGATGCTCTGCTTAGCTTCAAACGCGGCATAAACGCTTTCCGCCGGGATGACGATCTGGCCTTGATAGTGGAAGATGAAGGGGGAATATTGCTGATCGAATACGACGACATCGATCTGCTCGCTGAAAGAGCCGTTGCTGTCAACCACGTGTGCCTTCTCCGTATGGTAACGCCGAGGCAGGTAAGTCCGAAGCATCTCTAGCCAGACATTTTCGCTAGCGTCCCCCTTCGTACCTGGATGCCCGAACGTCTTGCGTGCGGTCGCTAAGCGGTTCTCGATGTCGTCATGAAGCCCGGCGAGGAGTTGCGGGAGAGACCACATAATTGTATGCACCTCAGTTATGACAAAGGAAAGTAATCGCCAAGGACTTCGCGCCAGATTTGGAGAGCTTCACCCTGTCGGCCACTCTGCTCGGCGCGATCTGCCAACGCTGCCTTACGCTGTGCCCCGCGGAGAGCTTTCTTGGCTTCCGCAACGAGTTCTGGTGTCATCTGATCAGAGACGGGTGGGCCAAGCCCGGCGGGGTCTGCCCAAACTCGGCCGATGTTGGCTTCCATCGCTGCGAACAGGTTCCGTATTTCATTCGCGTAAGTTGAGAACGGCGCTTCTGCAAGCTCTTCCGCCATGACTTCAATGAGAAAGGATGGTTTGACCGGTTTGCCGTTCGCCCGGTTCCAGCCTTTCGCCATCTTTACAAGTGGCACCCAGCGCTGGTCAAGTTCCTCGTTCTTAGCTGTCGCCTGTTCCTTGTGCTTCGCAGGGTTTGTTCTAATCCACCTACCTGTGACCTTGTCGGGTATCTCGTATTCTTCGCTCCCGCATTCGAAGGAAGGCACGGCATCGATGCTCAGCACCTTGCCCTCATGTTCGTCGGGGTAATAGTTCTTTTCGAATTCTACAGTAACGGACCGCCGGCAAATCTCGACTTGATCCTTCTCGGTATACTCCTTCCGCAGGCATCGCTCGAATGCCTGTAGCGTCTCGATAGGAGGTTTATTGCGCCGTCCTCTTTCCTTCTCGCCGAGTACGAAAAGCACGTCAACATCCTTCAGTGGCTTTGTCTTGGTGTGGCGTGCGTACGAGCCGGAGAGGAAGTCCGTCGTGACGGTGAAGCCGCTGCGAATGCAGTCCCGGACGTCGGCTTGGCGTCTGGCCGCATCATTCCGTTCTGTTGAGCTTAATTCCAGTCGTCTCCGAAACTTATCAAAAGCTTCCGTCGCTGTCAGCATCAGCACTACCTCCAGTATGTCGCCCCCGCCGTGATATGGCCTGTCGCAATGACGGTCCCCGCTTGACGCGCGGCGAGCTGTCCCGTCGAAAGGAATGGGCAGATCGTGAAGCCGGAGACCTTGGGGGCTCCAGGGTCCGTGCACAGCAGAATCCGATATGCGCAGTCGGTTGTCGGGCACGCAGATTTGGCAATCAATTGCCGCAAGTAGGCTTTGTCCAGCCACATGTCATCATCGACTCCCGACCCAATATAGCGGATGGGAAACTCCCATCGCGCCGAGACGGCCGATGCCCAAGGCTTGTAAAACTCGACCACGACGTTGTTCAAATGGCGTGAATGGAGCCATGTCCGGATGCCCCGCTCGATTGTCTCCCAATCCTGCATGAGACTGTGAGGACTGAGCCCGTTTTCGCGAATGACCTCGCGAAGTGTATTGCGGAGGTTGTCGCTGAGAAATACAATGCTGTGCGCTTGGGTATAAAGGTACGTGTAGGTTCCCATATTCGCTTATCCTCTCAAGTTCCAGTCCACAACAACGCCGCTGCTTTTGGTGGGCACAGTGTCTTCCTCTGCACGATCGGCTTCGACCGCATCAAAGACCTTGATGCGGGGAGAGGTCTGCGCCAGCGATGACTTCACCCATTCAATATTCTCAGCGTCGCAGGGCACGTGCATCCTCCAATCGCCTGCCGTGGGATTCCACGTCAGAGGGTCTACTTTGCCGCCTTCTTCAATGGCCTTCATCCCGTACCGACAGTAAATGCGTAGTTGCGGCCCGACGCCCTCTATCATGATGGCGCGGCTAGAAGGGTGCTCGTCTGTGATAATCGATGCTAGAACACCGGATGCGCTCCGAAGTTGCTGGACGTCCCGCGATCCAGGCCCGGTGACAAGGGCAACAATCTGCTGCCAGGTTTCACCTGCCGTTTGGCAAGGTATCGAATTTAAATCCCGCCGTATTCTCATTGCGTCATCTCCTTCTGCATTTTGAGGGCTTGTCGAAAGGCGGATTCAATCCGGCTTCTTGTCAGCCGATTGGGATCTTTTGCAGTCTCGATGTCTGATCCGATGGCCACGAAGATTTCCTTGCGGATGCGCCTCCCATCAAGGCCGTCGGCTACCTTTGCCAGTCGATCTGCATCGTCCTCTAAGGCACTCACGCTTTTCCAGACTGCGGCGATAGCCTTCAGCGTATCCAAGATGATTTCGCAACGTGCCGCGTCATTCGGCAGGCCGATCTCCTCAATGTGGTCCGCACGGGAGATCATGGCTTTGTCCAGCGCCTTGGGGAAGTTGGTGGTGGCGATCAGGAGCACGTTCCGGTGGTCGCGCGTCAGACGGTCCATCCCCGCCAGCGCAGCATCTGTTGCCCTGTGAACATCAATAGGATTGGCTTCGAGGCTGAGTTGATAGCGGGAGACCGCAATGGTTTCTACTTCGTCGAGCAGTACCAACGCCGGACCGTCCATAGCAAGCTCAGGAATAGTCTGTTCGAATAACTTTGCCACTGCCTGCTGGCTGCGGCCCAGTGCCGAGCTCGTGAGTGCGTGCGGATTAACCTCCACAAAGGTGCTCTTCACGCCCGGAAGCTGCTTCGCGATTTGGTTTGCAAGCCCCCGCCCGAGCGTTGTCTTCCCCGTTCCCGGCGCGCCTGTTAGCAGGATCAAACCATGCAATGGCGCCACTTCAAAAGGCAGCTTCCGCCGGATGGTGAACGACAGAAGGGACTGCGCCAGCAAGCGCTCGTGCACGCCTTCAGCCAGCTTAATGGATGTCCAAGCCGTCGCCAATTCTTCGTTCGGTAGCTGGCATCGGTGGGCGATGCCATCGAGATTGCTCATAGCCTTCATTATTCGTACCTTTTGTTGACGGATCGCTATCCCGGCGGTCGACTTCTACTGGAATACAGGTAATGCGTCCCCAACAAATCCGATTAAATCATACTCATTATGAAGAGGCAACGGATTTTACGTATGCATTGTTTTTATGGCTGCGATCATTTTAATTTCGCTTTACAAATCTAGTTCGGTTATGCTTACGTAGTTGGCAGTTAAGTGGGAAAAATCGAATACGGGAGGAAATCGAATGGAGAACTTCGGAGAGCGCCTCCGTCGCCTTCGAGGAGATCGTTCACAAAAAGAAGTTGCTCAGGGGATGGGCATACCCCAAACGACCCTTTCAACTCTCGAAAATCAGCAGAGCGTGCCCCGCGGAGAGGTTCTGGCACGCCTGACCGAGTACTTCAAAGTGCCGATTACGTACTTTTATCGTTCTCACACCGAACCCCTTCGGTCCACTGAGTCAGCAAAGCAATTCTTGGAGTCGATTCGTACGGAACCTTTCAGCGGCAAGCCTACTGTCGCAACGCACACGGAATCCGGTGAAGACTTCGATGAAGACACGAAGAGATTAATCGCCGAAAAGATCCACCAAAAACGTGCAGAAACTCAACGTAAGCACTAATACAACTGAGCTCTCTCGAGAGGAAATTGTCGAGACCTTGTTGGTGGAAACCGGCACGGCCGGACGGTTACCCACGAACGAAGGAAAGCTACTCGGTTATCTCCATCTGGAACAGTTGAGCTTCGACTTTGCTCAAGACGTAGACTTCTTGGCGAGAGCTCCGAACGTGCCTGCAAAGTTGCGGGCTGCTCTGAGTTTGAATGACAGGACAATTGTGACCCATTCCGGGCTTGATTCGAAGCGGTCCCGGTTCAGTATTCTCCATGAGGTAGGTCACTTTGTCTTGCCCGAACATCGCGAGAGAATCTTTGCTGATACGGACGAAACGCTGAATTGGCGGACGAGAGTCCAGCAGGAAAGGGAAGCAAACGAAGTGGCGGCTGAATTGATTTTCCAAGGTAACCGGTTCACAGACGAGGCCCTTGATTACCCCTTATCCTGCAAAACTGTCCTCAATATTGCCCCAAAGTATGCGGCATCCTATGAGTCTGGGATGCGCCGATACGTGGAACGACACGTCCTTCCGTGTGCGGTAATCGTCTACAACAAAGCATTGGCAAGCCCGGAAGGAAGTGACCCCGCTGACGAGAAGTACCGGATTCACTATACAATAGCCTCCCCAGCCTTCCGCAAATCCTATTTCTCTGCGGTCGAGTGTAGTGAGGGATTCTCGAGCGGTTCCGAGATTCATAAGGTTCATGGACCTTGGAACATTGGAAACGTGGTTGAATCCGAACTGGTGGTCGCACACGGGAACAAAGAGCAGTGGCGGTTCGATACCGAGTTGTTCACAAACGGCTACAAAATCTTCCAGCTTGTGCTTCGACCTTCCAAATTGCCGTCACCCTGAAGTTTTGGCGGGTGGCGCATTCGTCGATTCTATCGTACGCGAAATACCGGGCAAGCATGGCCAGCGGGTAGCGATGCAGTGCCCTCGTGGCCATGCGCTTTCCCTTCAATGATGGAACCAAAGCAAGCGTGGCGCGAATCTGATTTGTGGTCTGCAGCCTTCATTTCCGCCAGCGCTCGCTCGTTCGGTTCACTCTTGCCTCTGCACCAGATCGCGCGTAAATTGACCGCGTGTCAAGGTTCAAGCGTCCCTTCCGTTATGACCGAGACATCTTCGTGACCGTGGCTTGCGCTGCGCTTATCCTAGCGACACCGCAAGAGGGCTTTGCTCTGGGGTCGCGAACGCCATGAGATCATGGTTGAGGTGGCTGAGCATTCCCTCCTGGCCCGGTGGCGTCTGAATGGTCCGTTCATTTTGTCCGGATCATAAACCAGCTAAACTTTGGTCTGATAATGAAGTATTCTTAGGTACGCTTTTGCCTTGGGCCAGAGAGCACACACGATCGATGAGAGACCCAGGCGACGTCCTGGCCATCGAAGAGTTAGCCGTCTGCCTGAAAACCCGAAGTCGACGCTTTACAAACTCGTCCGGGAAGGCAAGATCCCTGCCAGAATTTCGGCTGGGTTGGTGTTTCCGTTGACGGAACCATTGATTGTTGGCTGGAGGAATCGCGGGCCAGCGAGCCGGACCCGGGAGGAGATAAGTAATGGCGGAGCCACTCGCCGATAAAGTCATTCAGAAAATCGACCAGGCGGCTGAGCTGTACCACCGCCTAATTATGCTCGTGGCCACTGCTGGCACGGGAAAGACCACTGCGCTCCAAGATGTTCACGAACGCACGGGCGCACCGCTGGTGAACATCAACCTTGAGCTCTCGCGCCGCATGCTCGAGCTCACCGAACGTCAGCGGGCGCTGCAGTTGCCGCGCTTACTCTCCGAGATCGTGAATGCGTATCCGGCTGACGCAATACTGCTGGACAACATTGAAGTGCTGTTCGACGTCTCGCTCAAGCAGGACCCACTACGGCTCTTGCAGGGGCTCTCACGCAACAAGACTCTGGTCGCGGCTTGGAGCGGGTTCATCGACGGCGAGCACATGGTCTACGCGACGCCAGGGCACTCAGAATACAGACGATATCCATTGCGAGATTTCCTGGTAGTCAACCAGGAGGCGGCGGCATGAAGAAACGCAATAAACCCGCTTGGGGGCAGACGCGATGAAATACAAAGACCTGATTCAGTTCGAACCCATCGAATCCGTGGTTCAACTGCGAAGTGCCGACGAGTCGGCTGGCGCCCGGAGACTGGTCCGGACCTACGTCATCTCTTCGGAGATGGCCGATAAGTTAATCAACATCGTCGTGCCGCAACTTCAGTTTGA
>Ga0208038_1000645_pt1 | contig 24985 bp, 28 predicted proteins | sample June2015DPH_16_1_FD_184714 | JGI IMG/M metagenome (GOLD analysis project Ga0208038, IMG submission 184714) | Peatland microbial communities from SPRUCE experiment site at the Marcell Experimental Forest, Minnesota, USA - June2015DPH_16_100... | ecosystem: Environmental > Terrestrial > Soil >...
GCACTGATGCTCGCTGAGCATCGAATCGACCACGCGTCCCGCTGGCGCGAGGAATTCATCATTTTTTGCTTCGCGGGCGTCCCACTGACGGTCGGTGACTTCAAAAACCGCGCCCAACAGATTCGAGAGTGTCTCATCGGGCCCGAAGATCCGGAAATTGCGCTGATCCTGATTCAGCTTGGCCACGTCACGCAGGAACTTGCCCAGCACGAGCGTATCCTGGCCGTCGACGGCGCCGGGCGAAGGCACATCCACCGCGTGGACATGGAAGTCCGGCATCCGCAGGTCGCGCAACAGAATACCGCCGTTGGCGTGGGGATTGGCGCCCATCCGCCGCTCGCCCTTGGGCGCCAGCTCGGCCAATTCCGATCTAAGACGGCCATGCTCATCGAATAGCTCTTCGGCCTTGTAGCTCTTCATCCAGCTTTCAAGCAGCTTGACATGATCGGGATGCTCGGAATCCACCAGCAGCGGCACCTGGTGCGCCCGGAAGGTGCCCTCGATTTGCAGGCCGTCGACGACTTTCGGTCCCGTCCAGCCCTTGGGTGACTTGAGGACGATCATTGGCCAGCGCGGCCGAGTGGTGTCGTTCTTGTTCCGTGCATGGCTTTGGATTTGCCGAATGTCTTCGATGACCTCTTCCAAAGTACCGGCCATGAGTTGATGCATTTTCTCCGGCTCATCACCTTCGACAAAATGGGGCGTCCAGCCGCAGCCTCGTAAAAATTCCTCCAATTCTTCATGCTCGATGCGGGCGAGCACGGTCGGATTGCTGATCTTGTAGCCGTTGAGGTGCAGGATCGGCAGCACTGCTCCGTCGGTAATTGGGTTGATAAACTTGTTGGACTGCCATGCGGTCGCCAGCGGGCCTGTTTCCGCTTCGCCGTCGCCGATGATGCACGCGACGATCAGGCCCGGATTGTCGAACGCGGCCCCGAAAGCATGGCTGAGCGAGTACCCCAGCTCGCCACCTTCGTGAATCGATCCCGGCGTGGTCGGGGCTACATGGCTGGAAATCCCGCCGGGAAACGAGAATTGCTTGAACAGCTCTTTCATCCCGGCTTCGTCCTGGCTGACGTTCGGATAAATCTCGCTGTAGCTGCCTTCGAGGTAGGTATTGCCCACCAGCGCCGGGCCGCCGTGGCCGGGACCGGCGATGTAGAACATATCCAGGTCATACTTCTTGATGACCCGGTTCAAATGCACATAGATGAAGTTCTGGCCGGGCGTCGTGCCCCAGTGTCCGACCACCAGCGGCTTCACGTGCGACAGTTTGAGCGGCTCCTTCAGCAGCGGATTGTCGTAGAGATAGATCTGGCCGACCGACAGATAGTTCGCCGCGCGCCAGTATGCATCAATCTTGTGGAGCAGTTCCGGGGAAAGAGTTGTCGTCTTCATGGTTCAATTCCCTTTTTTTCAGCCAAGGCCGAGAACGCGGCAAACCGTCTTGGCAATCATGAGTTCTTCGTCCGTATGAATGACGCGGACAGCGACCCTGCTGGCCGCCGCAGAAATCACGCCCGCGTTCGCTGCGTTTCGCTTTTCTTCGAGTTCGATTCCAAGGAATCCGAGCCCATCGCAAATCCGGTCGCGGACCATGGGCGCGTTTTCGCCGATCCCGCCGGCGAACACCAGCGTGTCCAGTCCGCCCAACGCCGCCGCGAATGCGCCGATCCATTTCTTGACCTGGTAGCAAAACAGCGCGACCGCTTCAGCCGCCCGCACGTCCTGCGTTTCACGGCCGAGCAAGTCACGCATGTCGGAACTGGTTTCCGACACGCCGAGCAGCCCGGACTGGAAATTGACCATCTCGTTGAATTGCTTCGCGCTCATTTTTTCAGTGCGCGCCAGATAGCAAACCAGTCCGGGATCGAGATCGCCTGAGCGGGTACTCATCGGCACTCCGGCTGTCGGGGTGAAACTCATGCTTGTGTCCACGGATTTGCCGTGACGCACCGCCGCCAAGCTCGCGCCGTTGCCGAGGTGTGCGAGGATCACCCGGCCTTGTGCCGTTTCCGATCCGGCCAGGCGGGCCAGCTCTCCCACCAGAAACGCATACGACAACCCGTGAAACCCGTACCGCCGCACCCCTTGCGCTTGGTAGCGGCGCGGGATCGGCAACAACCGGGCGACTTGCGGCAGATAATGGTGAAAAGCCGTGTCGAAACACGCCACTTGGGGCAGGTCAGGAAATCGGCGATGAAATGCCTCGGTCAAGAGGATCTCTTCGGGCATATGGTCCGGATCGAATGGACTGAGCCGGTGCAGTTCCTCAACCATTTCCGCAGTGATTCGCTGCGGCTTGCTATACTTCGGCCCGCCATGCACCACGCGATGCCCCACCGCGGTCAATGCATCACGCGCGCTGCGTTTCTCGAGCCAATCCATCAACACATTCACCGCTACCGTGTGGTTCGGCGCGGCCAACGGTCGGGAAAAGTTCTCCGAACCTTTGACTGCAAACGTGGCGTCTGGCAGGCCAATCCGTTCGATACTCCCGTCCAACGCGCGGCGCAGCGGCTCGCCAGCTTCAAACAACGCGAACTTGATGCTCGAAGAGCCGCCATTGATCGTCAGAATGCGTGGGCTAGCTGGTTTCATGGATGACTCCTTCGGCATTCTGCAATCCTAACGAAGCCAGTTTCGCGCACGTGGACTTGTAATCCGCGTGAAGAATGCTTCGAATCCCCAAACCTTCCGCGATCTGGACGAACATCGGGGTGTTTTCGATATAGAGCACCTGCCGGGCCGGCGCCTGGGCGATGTCCAGCGCAAGCCGAAAGATGTCCGCGTCGGGCTTGCGGACGTGGACGAAGCAGGAGGAAATGAAAGAGTCCACAAACCTGTCCAGCTTGAACTTTCGAATCCGATACGCATTCAGTTCGCGCCCTTCGTTGCTGACCACTGCGATCTTGAGCCCATGCCGGACCTTGAGCTGCGCGACCAGCTCGATCATGTCGGGGTAAGGTTTCGATTGCGCGAACATGAAGCGCTGAAACTGAGCCCGGGTGAACGGTCGCTTTTGATAGAACACCACCCGACCCAAATATTCTTCCAGCGTGAGCTTTCCCTCTTCGTAGGTGTCGAAGGTCAGGTGATGCCGATCCTCCATCTCGGCCAACTCCAGCTTGAAGTTCGCCGCCGCCCGTTTGCGCGCAGGATGATCCCACCCGTTGGTGAGCAGGACACCGCCGATATCCAGAAACACGCAGGTGATTGCAGTCGCTTTCTTCATCGTCATTTCTTCCGTCGATCAGATGTCTTTTGATTCCGGTTTTCACGCTGTTTCGTGTTAATCGAAAATTTTGTTCCCGTTCTTCAACAGCTTGGTCATTTCTTCAGTCTCAGCAGTCGCGCGTTGACGGCCACAATCACAGTGCTCGCGGACATCAGCACCGCACCCAAAGCGGGAGTGAGCAGCACGCCCCACGCGTAAAGCGCTCCGGCCGCCAGCGGAATGGCGACGACGTTGTAGCCCGTGGCCCAGAGAAGGTTCTGAATCATCTTCCGATACGTGGCGCGAGAAAGCTGCACGATGGCCACGACATCCAGCGGATTGCTCCGCACCAGAATCACGTCGGCGGTTTCCACCGCCACATCGGAACCGGCTCCAATGGCGATGCCCACATCAGCTTGCGCCAGCGCCGGGGCATCGTTCACGCCGTCGCCAGTCATGGCCACCAATACGCCCCGGGATTGAACCTCTTTCACTTTGGCGGCTTTGTCCTGCGGCAGGACTTCGGCGAAGTATTCGTCCAGTCCGACCTGGTCCGAGACCCATTTGGCCGTCGCTTTGTTATCGCCGGTGAGCATCATGCAGCGGATGTTCAACGCCCTAAGGGCATCGATGGCTTGCTTCGCCTCGGGTCGGACGATGTCGGCCAAGGCAATCGCTCCTTTCAACTTCCCGTCAACGAGGACAAACACGACCGTCTTGCCTTGGGCTTGCAGCGGCTCGACGCGCTTGTCGGTGCGGTCGATATTCTGTCCGCGCAAGAAGCCCGGGCTAACCACTTTGACCTCTCTGCCCTCGACTCTGCCTTCGGCGCCTTTGCCCGGGATGCTTTTAAAGTTTTGAACGGGCAGCTTCTTTTCCGAAGAAGCGGCGATAGCCTTGGCGATGGGATGTTCGGAATTCGCGTCCACGGAGGCCGCGTACTTGCGCAGCGTTTCTTCGTCGATGTCCTGCGAAAGTACCAGTGTGTCGGTCACGCCAAAGCGGCCCTCGGTAAGCGTGCCGGTCTTATCAAAAATGATGGCCTGCAGTTTTCGGGCGCCTTCGAAAGAAACGCGATTACGAATGAGCAGGCCGTTTGTCGCGGCGAGTGCCGTGGAGACGGCTACCACCAGTGGCACGGCAAGACCTAGGGCATGCGGGCAGGCGATGACCATGACGGTGACGGTGCGTTCGATGGCGAACGCGAAGTCCTTGCCCATGAGAACCTGCCAGATAAGGAAGGTGATCACGCCGCCCCCCAAGGCAATAATGGTGAGCCACAGCGCGGCGGTGTTGGCGAGGTCCTGGGTCTTTGATTTGCTTTCCTGGGCCTGTTTGACGAGATCGATGACCTGCGACAGAAACGAATCCTTGCCGGTGCTCTTGATCTCAATGGTCAACGAACCTTCCCCGTTGATGGACCCGCCGATGACTTTTGCGCCCGTCTTTTTGGTAACGGGGGTTGATTCCCCGGTGAGCATTGCCTCATCGACCGAGCTCTCGCCGGCCACGATGACACCGTCAGCGGGAATCTTCTCACCGGGCTTGATCAGGACTTTGTCATTCACCGCCAGTTCGCCGAGAGGCACGTCTTTCACACTGCCATCGGGCATGAGTTTGTGGGCGTCGGAGGGCATGAGTTTGGCAAGCTCCTCCAAAGCCCGCGAAGCTCCCATCACGGACTTCATTTCAATCCAATGCCCGAGCAACATGATGTCGATGAGTGAGGCCAGCTCCCAGAAGAACATCTTGCCGGTCAGCCCGAATACCACAGCGCTGCTGTAAAGATACGCCGTAGCAATGGCGACGGAGATGAGCGTCATCATTCCGGGCCGGCGGGATTTGAGTTCCTCGAAAAATCCTTTAAGAAACGGCCAGCCGCCATACCAAAAGACCGCCGAAGAAAGACCGAACAACACATATAGGTCGCCGGGAAAACGAATGGCTTCTCGCAGTCCCACCAGCGTTTGGAGCATCGGCGAGAGGACGAGAATCGGCAGGGTCAAGACCAGTGAGATCCAGAACCGTTTCCGGAAATCCGCCGCCATGTAAGCATGGTGGTCGGGTCCGTCTTGCGGCATTTTAGCTTCGGCCTCCAACCAATTCTGCACGTCGCGTCCTTGCGGACGACCTTCCTTCAGATAGATGTCGTATGCCTTCTTGGCCACCTCATCATGCGCTGGCTTAGTTTCGGGTTTATTTTTGGTTGCGTGTTCGTGTTCTTTCATAGGGGGTCACCTGTCATTTTTTCTATGGTTCTTCCATCAACCCTGAGCGACCGCCCTCCGCGATGCTTTGAGCGGGCGTTGACAGAAACTTCTGCCGGCAGTGGTCACCGCAAAAGTAGAACGTCTGTCCATCAAGCTCGGCTTATCGGGCGACCCGTCTTTGTTCCCGCTGACTGAGCACCACGTTGTAAATCGGCACCCAGATCAGCGCGAAGTACCAGCCGTAGGCGATGCTCTCGACCAACCCCAGAACAAAACTGCCGAAGCTGATCCAGACGAAGCCGGGCAGGAGTCTCTCCCAAACCATGTGCATCTGGTACGCCGGCAGAATCAAATCGAGAGCGGTGCAGAGCACGAACGAGATGGCGAGCAGTCCGCTCGCCGCGAAGCCCGTCGCGGCCAAAGACATTCCCGATCTCATGCCGAGGCCCTCCCCTGTTCGGTGAAGCGCTGTGGTTCTGCGTCGAACTTGTCGAGGCAGTTGCGCGAGCAGAAGCGATACTCGCGCCCTTGATAAACCTCCGCATAGTGGCTGTCGGCACCGACCTTTATTCCGCAGACGGGGTCCTTGGTGTCGCCCGCTTCCGATTGGCTAGCATGCTGTTGATGATAGCCATGCACCGCATGCGAGCCGCACCCGAAACGCATCATCACGTAGAAAAAGACCGCAAACAGCAGAAAGCTCGTGATCCAGTCCATTGGATTGCCCTCCTACGCCTGGTTCACCGGTCGTGCGACCTCGTAGAGATGATCACTTCTCCCGATCTTTGGAACAAATCTCGGCGTGTGCTCCACATGACGCCCATAGCTGGCGCGGCGGACGCTTCGTCCACCGTCGCTTTCTTCATTACCTTTTCTTCCGTTTCTTCCATCGGTCGGATCATCGCTGCCACAGGATTCGTGGGTCTTCCAGTGGGATCGCAACGCCGCCGTAGTGCGGTATCACTCGTGCCGTATAGTCCGCTGGCCGGCGGGCCGCAGACACAGCCGCGCAGTAAACGTAGCCGCCCGACGCGCCGGCTAGTTGGCGAACGCGCTTCATCTCCTGCCGCACGGGAGCGCCGCCCATGACGCCGTCGGCGTAAAGCTCTACCCGCACCGCCTTGGGGTCGAGGTCATCGAGATGCACCTGCGCTTCAAATACGTGCTGCTCGCTATGAGTCTCAAACGTCACTTCGCCGAAGCGTAGCGCGGCCCATTTCTGTTCCAGCGCGTGCTGCCAATTAACTACCTGCAGGCCGATTGCGCCTTTGTCGGCAGCCCGCTCACGGTAGGCTGAGGCCGCCGGGAAGTAGTATTGCTCGATGTATTCGCGCACCGCGCGGTTGGTGGAAAAGCGCGGCGTCAATCGCGCCATGCTTTCCCGCATCCGGGTCACCCAGGCGCCGGGGATACCTTGTTCGTCGCGAGTATAGAACTCGGGGATCACCTCGCGTTCGAGCAGGTCATAGAGCGCCTCGGCTTCGGCCGCGTCCCAGGCCAAATCGTCGCCACGTTCCTTGCCATCCCCCAACGACCACCCAACTTCAGGCGTATAGGCTTCCGCCCACCAACCGTCCAATTCAGACAGATTGATGCCGCCATTGACCAGTACTTTCATGCCGCTCGTTCCACACGCTTCCCAAGGGCGTCGCGGCGTGTTGAGCCAGACATCCACTCCATGCACCAACTGCTCGGTCAAAAGCATGTCGTAGTCACTGAGGAAGACCACATGGGGGCGTGCCTCGGGCCGACAGATGAAATGCATCCATTCCTGAATCAAGGCCTGCCCGGCCCGATCCGCCGGATGAGCCTTGCCGGCCATGACGAGCTGTACCGGGCGCTGAGGGTTGTTCAATAAACGCAGCAGTCGATCCGGGTCGTGCAGCAGCAGGTTCGGTCTTTTGTAGGTTGCAAAACGGCGTGCAAAACCCAGCGTCAACGTATTGCTGTCAAACAGATGCTTCGCACCATCAACCATCTCGGGCGACGCGCCGGATACAGCCAATTGCCGGGACAATCGTTCGCGAGCGTACTTAACAAGAGACTTGCGGGCGGCGGCGCGAAATCGCCAGAGACTGGCGTCGGATATGCGGCGAATGTCCTGCTCCAGGGTCTCCGCCGTCCCCAGCCAGCGGTCCTTTCCACAGGCTTGCGTCCAAAGATCGTCGGCTGCCGCTGAATCCCAGGTCGGCATGTGGACTCCGTTAGTGACATGTCCGACCGGGATTTCGTCCTGCGGCCAGTGCGGGAAAAGAGGCAGAAAGATGTGCCGGCTCACCTCCCCGTGCAAGCGACTCACGCCATTGACCGCCCCGCTCCCGCGAACCGCCAGATAGGCCATGTTGAAAGGTTCCGACGAGTCGTTCGGGTTCTGGCGGCCCAAGGCCAGCAAATCGTGGAGGGGTATACCGAGCTGCGTACGTGCATAACCAGCGCCGTATTGCTCGATGAGCGCCGGAGCGAAACGATCGAAGCCGGCAGCCACCGCCGTGTGGGTGGTGAAAAGATTGCCCGCCCTGGTGACGGCCAGCGCGACCTCGAAAGTCCGCCCGGTTTCCTCCATGAAGCTTCGGGCGCGTTCGAGCACCGCGAAGGCCGCATGCCCTTCATTCAAGTGGCAGACTTCCGGCTTGACGCCGAGTGCCGCGAGCAATCGCCATCCGCCAATCCCGAGCAGCATTTCCTGTTTGAGGCGCAACTCCGGCCCGCCTCCGTAAAGCTCACTGGTAATGCTTCGATGCGCGGGGTAATTCGCTGCGTCATTGCTGTCCAGCAAGTACAGCTTTACGCGACCGACCTGAACCTGCCAGACGCGCAGCCAGACCGAGTAACCGGGTAACGCGATCTCCAGCCGCAACCACTCCCCATCCGGTCTACGCAACGGTGTGATCGGCAATTGTCCGGGGTCGTTATATGGGAAGAGGGCCTGTTGCGCTCCGTCCTGGTCGATCACCTGGCGAAAATAGCCTTGCTGGTAGAGCAGCCCCAGGCCGATGACTGGGACACCCAAATCGCTGGCGGCCTTGAGTTGATCACCGGCCACATTGCCCAGCCCGCCCGAGTAAATGGGCAACGCTTCGCTCAGCATGAATTCCATACTGAAATACGCAACACAGCTCAGCGGAGATTGCGGATAGGTTTGCTGAAACCACGCGGGCGCCTCGGCAGCATGCCGTCTGACTTGCACCAGATCGTCAATGTTTTTGCGGAAAGCGGGATCGGCTAAAACACGCTGGAGTTTCTCCCGCGAGACCGTTTGTAAAACGACCCAAGGGTTATGCGTGAGCTCCCACAGCACAGGATCCAGCTGCCGCCACACTTGGTCGGTGGCATGATTCCACGACGAACGCATATCCAGGGCAAGCTCGGAAAGGGAATCGAATCCCTCTACGTCCGTGGATAAGAGAGGCTCCTTCGGGTGACTGACCCGTGCTTGTTCGCTCACAGCCGCCTCCCCTCCAAATTTGTCTTGGACGCAGTCTCCGGCTGCTGCGTGGGTGCCGCCAGCGCGGCGATCGACGGATCGGGTCGCTCCGCGTAGTACGCAGTCACCAGCCTCGGGACATTGACCAGCATCGAGAGCGGGGCCGGCTTTCCTGCCAGCGGGCTAATCTTCGTGCTCATGGCTAGCTCCTGAGTTGAGCGCTCTTCTGCGCAATGCAGGCGAGAAGGTCGTCCCAGGATTTGACAAACGACGCCGCTCCCTCGCGCTGCAGGTCGGCCGCCAGAGCGTCGAGGTCGACACCCGCCTGCGTGAACCGCTCGAGGACTTGCTCGGCGTCGCCACCGTCGGGCGGTATCGTCGTGCCGATGTCGCCGTGGTCAGCGAGCGCCTGCAAGGTCTTCTCCGGCATGGTGTTTACCGAGTACGGGGCCGCCAGCGACTTGACGTATAGGAGGTCCGATGCTTTCGGATCCTTGGTGCCGGTGCTTGCCCATAACATGCGCTGCGCGCGTGCGCCGACATTGAGGAGACGCAGCCAGCGATCGGAAGCAAGCAGATCGCGGTACGCTTTGTAGGTGCGCTTGGCCACGGCGATACCGAGTTGGTTTTCGAGGCTTGCGGGGACCTTCGCCGCTACGGCCACGTCCCAGCGGCTGACGAACAGCGAGGCGACGGACGCTACCTGTGGATTCAAGCCTGCGGCGATGCGTCGTTCGATGCCGCGGATGTACGCCTCTGCCGCCGCCACGCATTGCTCGCGCGAGAAGAGCAGCGTCACGTTGACGGCTACGCCTGCGAAGATCGACTCCTCGATGGCCGCGAGGCCCTCGCGGGTACCGGGAATCTTGATGAAGAGGTTGGGCCGAGCCGCCCGCGCGTGGAGTTCTCGCGCCGCCGCAATTGTGCTCTTCGTGTCGTAGGCCAGCTTGGGTGAGACCTCGAGCGACACCCAGCCGTCGACCCCGTTGGTCGCCTCATGGACCGGAAGGAAGAGGTCGGCGGCGCACGTCAGGTCTTCGATCGCGAGCTCGAAGAACAGCGCCTCGCCCGACTTGCCTTCCTTCAATTTCCGGCGGATGGCGTCGTCGTAGTCATGGCTGTTCTTAATGGCGTGGTCGAAGATTGTGGGGTTCGAGGTAAGCCCGGTGACCGAGAACTCCTGAATGTAGCGGCGGAGCGTGCCGCTGGTCAGCAGACCGCGGGTGATATTGTCGAGCCAGAGGCTCTGGCCTATTTCGTGGAGCTGTTGGGTCGCTTTCATCATTTCTCTCCTGGGCAAAACGGTGTGGCCGGCGTGGCCGGCTGCGATCAGGGCGAGCAGAAACTCGGCTGCAGTGGGCCCATCATCTGGATGCCTCCTTGAGGCTGGGGTTGTGCCAATGGCCGTCTGAAGCGATTAGCGCGTCAGCCTCTTTCGGCCCCCAACTGTGGCGCTTGTAAGGGCGAACCCGGTGATGGTTCTTAAGGACTGGATCGACTACCGCCCAAGCGGCCTCAACCGCGTTCTCACGGGTGAACAGCGCTCCGTCGCCGGCCATCGCGTCGGTCAAAAGCCGCTCGTAGGGCGCTTCCTCTTCCGGCCCTTGTTCGAACAGGTGGAGCTCTCGCTGGTCGCCGACGAACTCCTTTCCTGCGAGCTTGACGCGAGCGGCGAGCGCGACGGCCGAGTTGGGAGAAAGCCGGAAGCGCAGATAGTTGGTGCGGCCAGTGGCAGGCACTGAGTCGGCGAAAAGCCTCTGCGGCGGCGGCTTCAGCTCCACCAGGACCTCGGTCGCCGTTTCGGCCAGGTATTTGCCGGAGCGCAGGTACCACGGCACTCCGCCCCAGCGCCACGAGTCGATGAAAAGCCGCAGCGCGCAGAAAGTCTCGACGTCGGAGTTCTTCGCCACGTCCGGCCCGTTGCGGTAGCCAGCGTATTGGCCGCGCACCAGGTCGTCGGGCTTCAAAGCGCGCATGGCTTGAAAGACCTTGGCTTTCTCGCTGTGTACGGCCCCAAAGTCCCTATCGGCCGGCGATTCCATCGCAAGCAGCGCGACCACCTGGAAGAGGTGGTTCTCGATCACGTCGCGCAGGCATCCGGCGGTTTCGTAAAATGCGCCGCGGTCCTCCACACCGGAATCCTCGGATAAGGTTACCTGGACGCTGGCCACGTAGTTGCGGTTCCAGATCGGCTCGAGAAAGGAATTGGCGAAGCGGAAATAGAGGATGTTCATGATCGCCTCCTTTCCCAGGAAGTGATCGATGCGGAAAATCGAGTCTCGCGTGAACACTTTCTGCGCGACGCGGTTGAGCTCCCGCGCGGACTCGAGGTCTCGTCCGAACGGCTTTTCAACAACGACGCGCGCATGCTCGGCCAGGTTCGCGGCGCCGAGCCCCTTGATCACCGTCTCGAAGAGCGAGGGCGGGATGGCGAGATAGTGTGCCGGGCGCCGGGCGTTACCCAGCGCCTCCCTTATCGCCGTGAACGTGCCTTGGTCATTATAATCCCCAATCACGTACTTGAGCTGGGACAGAAGATGGTGGAAGGCGCGCTGGTTATCGATCCCGCCCGATTGCTTTATGCTGTCCGTCACGCGTTTGCGCAGACGCGCCAGACTCCACTTCGGGAAGGCGACGCCGATTACCGGGATTTTCAGGGTGCCCCGTTTCGCCATCGCATAGAGAGCGGGGAAGATCATCTTGTGGGCGAGATCGCCCGTCACACCGAAGAGCACTAGCGCGTCCGAACGGGAGGTGGTCATCAGGCACCTCCCTTCCTGGCGGCGTTCATGAGCGCGATCGCAACCAGGTCCAGGAGCCACGAGGCGATGACGCTGCCGTTCATAACCACCCCCCGCCAAAACCCGCTCGCTGCAAGCCGCTGGCGATGTAAGGGCAGTCTCGCATCAATTGCCACAATAAGCCGGTACGATAGTTCTCGATCATCAAGATAATCGGCCCTTGATTAAGCCCATAATGCCATGGTGATACCCAGCCATAGGGATTGACGGATTTTACCGGGTAGGTCGGGTTGAAAGATGCTTTGAAGCCGTACGGGTTCAGCTCAGTCAATTTAGCCTGGTGTATGCAATAGTCGAGCGCGGGCAACACAATCTCGGGGGCGAACGGCAGCGACGCCGCTACGGCCCACGGTGCGATGGTTCCGTCATCGGGTCCGCACGGCACGCCGCGTCCCACGTAGTCGAAGAATTGGCGCTCAATGCCATTCAGTTTGATAGTGCCGGGTCCGGGGCCGTCGCTCGCGGTAATTCCCCAGCAATGGCGGCCATAGCCGGCGAACTTGAGCGGGTTGTCGATCGCGTACTGTTGTTGCAAATAAGTCGCGCGACGGCTGTTTTCGAAATAGTCGATGCCCTTGACGCGCATGAACGCGTCCTGAATGCCGCGAAAATCAATCCAGAGATGCGAGAGCTGGTGCGTGAACAACGGCCCGGCGTATAGATACTCTTGTCCGTAACAGTGTTCCCACCGGTAAGTGGAAGCCCATGCTGCGTAGCTCTCCTCGGGCAGCGGATGCGTCGGCGAGCCCAGCCCCAGGATATACAGCAGCATCGCCTCGTCGTAACCTGCCCAACGGTATTTGAGAAATCCGCTCTCGGGCTTCCAGCCGTGCGTCAGCGTTGCCCCACGGTTTTGCGCCCATTGAAAATCCGCGCGGCGATAGAGCTGGTCGGCGAGGGTGCGGATTTCTTGCTCGTCGGAGGTATCCCCATCAAAATAAATTCCTGCCGTCAACGCACCCGCCAGCAGAAAAGCGCTATCTATCGTTGACAGTTCGCATTGCCAGGCGCGCCGGCCGCTCCGCATGTCGAGAAAATGATAATAAAAGCCCTGGTAGCCGGTGGCGTCGGGTTCGGGGCCTTGCGGGCTGTTCCAGAAAAAACGCAGCGTGGTCAGCGTTCGTTCTACCGCTGCGGCACGCGGCATGAATCCGCGTTCGACAGCCACGGGGTAAGCCGCCAACGCGAAGCCGGTAGCGGCAATACTGGCAGGCCAATCCGGTGCGGTCTTGTCGATCACCAGCCCGTTGTCTGGATTCGTTTCATGCAGAAAGTAGCTGAATGATTGGTGCTGAAGTCTTTCCAGCTCAGCTTCGCCGATTGGTTTCCTGCTGCTCATGGTTTCAGTTGGACGCAGTCTCGGTGAGCTCATTAATCGCGACCAATTCGAGGTCCGGGTGGTGTAGCGCAGCCAGACAAAACATGCGGTCTGAGTGGCCAAAGCCGTTGATCGCAATTTTGGCTGACATTTTTGTAAGTCCTGCGGATTCGAGAGAGGACCGTAAGCCGAATGAGTTTCCCAACACCTTGAGCTGGAAATGCTGGGTGCTGGCACAAAGAGCGCTTCGAAGCCTCATCGTAGCAGATTCGGTGTTCGGCTCATCCCGCCATCGGCGATTATTTGTTCTTCAGGTTACAAACCGTTACGCACTGCTCTTCACATCTTGACCCGGATTCCCATTTTCCAGGTGTGCTACTAATGTGGTAGGACCTAGCGGAGCCATTGGCAGACGTGGCTTTGGACGCGATCAGGGGCGGTGAGGAGGTGGAGTGGCGGTGGGTGAGGCACAAAATCGGCCCTTTCAGCTCTCCTTCAATAGCTCGTTGAAGGTCGATTTCCAAGGTTCAGGGGTGACCTCGGATGGTGGCTTGGTCCTGGTGCGGGAGTTAGACGAACGTTTGGGCTTCGGGGAATTTATTGAACGGCACTTGGCCGACGCGCGCGGAAAGAACACCCAGCTACCTCTAGCCGACTTGCTGCGGCAGTCGGTCTACAGCCGACTGGCGGGCTACGAGGATGTCAACGATGCTGAACGACTGTCCCAAGACCCGGCCTTCCGGCTGATCGGCTCGAAGGAAGTCTGGGAGCGTGGAACAGCGTTGACCTCCCGCGTACAGTCATTCGAGACGGAACTGCTGACGCAGGCAGACAACCTCGCCGGTATGGCCGCGCTCAATCGGGAGCTGGTCGGCAGGGCCGAAGCCATCGATTCGCCGCGACGGGTAGTGCTGGACATGGACAGCACTGAGATCCCGGTTTATGGCGAGCAGGAGCAGAGCGCGTACAACAGCCACTTTGAATCTACCTGTTACCATCCCTTGCTGCTGTTCAATCGCGAAGGCGACTGCCTCGCGGCCAAGCTACGGCCTGGCAATGTGCACAGCGCCGAGGGCTGGGAGGAACTGCTGCTGCCGGAGATTGAGCGGCAACAGACACTGGGCAAGGGGGTGGTTTTCCGCGCCGACGCGGCCTTTGCCAAGCCGGAGCTCTACGAGGCGCTGGAAGAGCGGGACGTGAAGTACGCGATCCGCCTTCCCGCGAATGACAATCTGCAGCGGAACATAGCGGAGTTGTTGACCCGGCCAGTGGGAAGGCCGAGCTACAAACCAGTGATCTGGTTCAAAAGCTTTCTCTACCAGGCGGCCAGCTGGAAGACGGCACGGCGGGTGGTGGGGAAGGTCGAGTTCCACTTCGGCGAGTTGTTCCCTCGCGTCGGCTTCATCGTGACCAACCTCACGGCGGAGAGCCGGGCTGTGGTGCGGTTCTACAACAAGCGTGGCACGGCTGAGCAATGGATAAAGGAAGGCAAGCAGGCGGTCAAGCTGACGCGGCTTAGCTGCCATCGTTTCCGCGCCAACGAGGTGCGGCTGTGGCTCAGTATGATCGCCTACAACCTCGGCAACCTATGGCGGCGACTGGTGCTGCCGGCGCGGATCGACACCTGGTCGCTGACCAGCTTGCAACAGCGGTTGGTGAAGACCGGCGGCCGTTTGATAAAGCACGCCCGTTACTACTGGCTGCTTTTAGCCGAGAGCCATCTGACGCGGCGGCTGTTTGCCGGCATGCTGCGGAAGATCGCGGCGCTGCCGTTACCGGCTGGATAGCGGATGGTTGGGTTGCGGACAAAATGGCTCCGGGGCGAGCAAGGCAGGGACCAGTGTGTGAAGAATCCGTTCCCAAGAGCGGCGGAGTCGGCCTGCGAGGCGGTCGAAGGGCTCGAACCCGGCTCACCTGCGGTTGCCGGGGCCGGCCGCGATCGTCAGCCGGGCCGCGACTTGACGCTGAGTTCGGTAAGGGCTACGAATCGGGTGTTTTGAAAGTCAAAAAGGAAATTCCGGCTTATTTGATAGCGTCGGCGAGCGCCTAGTCCGCAAATTGCTCTTCAACGATCCGAGGGCATAGCACCTACGCGCAGTGGTGACTTGATTCGAAATGAGGGCCACGACATGACATCCAAGACCGCGGAACTGCCCCTGGACCCTAGCAGCTTCCTCACGAAGCTTGGTCGGGGAAACACTAACAAGAGGTACAAGAAAAACCGGATCATCTTTGCCCAAGGAGATGTCTGCACCACGCTCTTCTTCATTCATAACGGCAAGGTGAAACGCACGGCCACTTCGGCAAAAGGAAAGGAGGCAATCCTCGGAATCCTCGGCCCCGGCGATTTCGTAGGGGAGAGTTGCTTGGCCGCATTGCCTCGTCGCATTGTGAGCGCGATTGCGATGACGGATTGCGTCGTTGTCGAAATCGGAAAGCCGGTAATGATTCGAATACTCCGCGAAAATTCCGCGTTTGCAGAAAGCTTCACCACCTACCTGCTCAATCGCAAGATCCGGATCGAAGAAGACCTGATCGACCAAATCTTGAATACGAGCGAAAAGCGCCTGGCCAGAGCGCTTCTGCTGCTGTCTAATTTCGGTAAGGAGGTAGAACCCTATCATGTAGTTACAGACATGAGTCAGGAGACGCTGGCGACGATTGTAGGCACAACGCGGGGACGGGTTAATTTCTTCATGAACAAGTTCCGAAAACTCGGCTTAATCGATTACAACGGCGGCATACGAATTCACAAATCTCTACGGGGAGTTCTTCACGACGGCTGAACCTCCAAATGGAAGGTGCTGGAGCAACGATTGCGATGCACGGAATTGTGCGACGGCGCGTTCAGGCCGCATGACTTGTGAACCCCACGTTCTCGATTCACAGCAACTGCGGACCACGCGATTTTCGCTGACCATCTGATTGCCGCCTTGATGCGCAATCGGCTTTTCATTCAAAGTTTCTTTAGCGATCAGTGTTCAATTTTGAATAGACTTAAGGTTTCTCTCGCCATATTTTAGACGCAGAAATTCCGGATAAGCATTCGACGGCTGGTAGAGACGTCATAATGAACTACGAGTCGAACTGGGGACAACCGGAGCGGGCGGCGATTATCCTCGCGGGCGGTGAAGGAGCGAGGCTCCGCTCGCTCACTTCCAGGATCACTGGACGTGATGACGTTCCGAAGCAATTCTGCGCAGTGCTTGGAGACGAGACACTGCTGGAGCAGACTATGCGTCGGGTCTCTCTGGCCATCGAATCGCGACGGACGCTGGTTGCTGTGACGCGCGCCCACGAGCGTTTCTACGGCCCGATTCTGGCCGGAATGCCGCCACGGAATCTCGTGGTCCAACCGCAAAACCGCGGAACCGCGCCAGCCATCCTGTACTCGTTGTTCCGGCTCGCCGCGATTGCTCCGCGAACGCAGGTTGCGATCTTCCCTTCTGACCATTTCGTTCGCGATGACCGAGAATTCATGCGCCATGTAGGTGTGGCGTTCGGCTCCATCGCCTCGTGCCCTGAACTGACCATCCTGCTGGGAATCGCACCCGATGGGCCTGAGACCTCCTACGGCTGGATCGAACCTGCTGCTCCACTCGGGCAGACCCCGCTGTTCACGGTTCGACGTTTTTGGGAAAAGCCGCAAGCCTCGCAGGCTGGAGAATTATTGCAGCGTGGTTGTTTGTGGAACAGCTTCGTAATGGTGGGTCAGCTGTCAACTCTTTTGAGTCTGACCCTGATCGCGCTACCGGACCTGTTTCTGCGCTTCCAGAAGATCCGCTCGCTGCTCAATCCGCGATTCGAAGACGAAGCTGTCAGGCGATTATATGCCGACGTACCCTCCATTGGCTTTTCCGAACAGATTTTGGCGAAACATCCTGAGATGCTGACGGTGCTTCCCGTCCACATGGTTGAGTGGAGCGACCTCGGAGAGCCTCAGCGCGTAATCGATACGATCTCTCGAACAGGAATTCATCCGAAATGGGCCGTTGCGTAGCCATAAGCCGGGGCGAGGAGGTCCCGCGTGCATGCACACGGGCGGCTGGCCGAAAACGAGCTTGCTCGGCGCCGACATTCGCACCGAGTTTCCGGCCATATTCATAAACGGTTGAATTCGCGCGAGTTCTGGACACGGCTTTGGAATTGGATCGCCGGATCTGACGACCTAAAAGTACCACAGGAAGTGCGCCGCGCTCATTGCGGAATTCATAAGGAGAAGAAAGATGGCAGCGAAGAAGGACGTCAAAGAGGACCTTTTGTCACAAAATGGTTCCGAACCGACGGAAGACGAGATTCGTAAGCGCGCATACGAAATACATCTTGCGCGCAGCGGCGGGCCCGGCAACGAAATCGACGACTGGCTCAAGGCTGAGGCGGAGCTCAAGGAAGCCCGCAGAGTATTTTAGAGTCCAGGTGGGCGATTTGCTTCCTTACCTGCACGGTACGACTGTGAATGGAACACGAAGTCCCACAGACATTGATCTCGACAATCTGAACTTGAAGGAGTTGCGCGCATACTCAGTCTACAGCGTTCGCGAAACTCGTCACAAAAACGATTCGGTTGGTGTCGCACCTAAGCCCGAGGGTAAGAGGCGGAAACGTGAACCGTCATTGAAGACGGAAAGTCATCCGCAGGGCTTTTGGTGAACATGGCCTCGAATGGTGAACATGGCCTCGAAATAAGCGTCGGGGCCGACAAACCAGGAGGAAATTAAAAATGCGCAACGTCTGCCATGCGACTTTAACCACAATTCTGCTTTTTTTCTTTGCTGAAATCGCGTGGGCCCAGCCTTCGGCTGTCCCTGCATCCAGTGCCAGTTCCGAGGCCCAGCCGGGCTTCCTTGTGATACAGGAGGACGTGCTGATTCCACTAATCGGCCAGCCCGAGTATCACTTCCACATGGCGGGCAGGTACTTTGCGCGGGGTGACCGTACTCAAGCAGCCGCGGAGATCAGGGCTGGCGCAGCGTTTCTGAAGCTCGAAGCGGGGCGTCATGACGCCACGAACAGGGCCGGATTGGAAGACGCAGCCAAGCATCTCGACGATCTCGCCGCGGGAGTAACCAAGGGTACCGTCAAGTCTCCGAAAGAGCTTAATGACGCCTTCGTCCGGGCTGACCTGGCGCTCGCGCGTCATTATCACCAGATGGCCGAGGCGTCGGCGGCGCAGAACGAGCATGAGAAGACCGGCTACTGGCTCGAGGGCGCAGCCGATTCGTTGGACGACGGGGCCGAATGGTCGGGACACAAGCTTGCGGCTGGTGGCAAGGCAGTTGTGAATGGCGCGCGATCTTTGGGAGCGAAACTCGAAAGCGGCGCAGAGTGGAGGGCCGACGAGGTTAAGAAGTACGTGAGCGACCTCGGCAGCGAAATCGAGCCTTGGTCTGGCACTCCCACTTCGACAAATGCCACTCGGTGCGCGCCTGGTTCGCGCGGTTGCGATCCGTAACCCGCCCTAGAAGGATAAGGAGTCCAAGTCATGACGAAAACGAACTCAGTTGTAGCCATCTACGATACTCACTCCCAAGCCGAAAAAGCTGTGATGGAGCTGCAGAGATCCGGGTTTGACATGAACAAAATGTCTATCGTTGGAAAGGACTATCACACCGACGAGCACGTCGTCGGGTATTATACTACCGGCGATCGCATGAAGTACTGGGGCAAGGTCGGAGCCGCGTGGGGTGGTTTTTGGGGACTTTTGACAGGAGCTGGCGCATTTGCGATTCCGGGGCTCGGACCCGTGTTGGTAGCTGGCCCTCTGGTAGGGTGGATTATCGGCGCTCTCGAAACCGCGGTGGTAATGGGCGGGTTGAGCGCGGTAGGCGCGGGATTATTCAGCATCGGTATCCCTAAAGATAGCGTCATGAAATACGAGTCCGCGCTCAAGGCTGACAAGTTCATTTTCCTGGCGCATGGCACGGCAGCCGAAGTGGCCAAGGCCAGGGACATCATAGAGACGACGCACCCGACGGAGCTTGCAGTGCACGTCCGTCACTCTATGGGTGGGGAGGTCAATCGTTTGTTGGTCGGCGAATGAGGGTTCTGCTTCCGAACTAATGTCGACGACCCTCGTCACCTTCTTTGCCGTCGTGGCGCGGATACGCGAATCCGGTCACAAACAACTTTTTTGAGATGAAATCGATCTGAAAGGATAAGGAGTCCAAGTCATGACGAAGACGAACTCAGTTGTAGCCATCTACGACACCCACTCCCAGGCAGAGCAAGCTGTGAAGAACCTGCAGAAGTCCGGGTTTGACATGAAAAAGCTGTCAATCGTCGGAAAGGACTATCACTCCGAAGAGGATGTCACCGGGTACTATAATACTGGCGACCGCATGAAGTACTGGGGCAAGCTCGGAGGTTTGTGGGGTGGCTTTTGGGGACTTTTATTCGGATCTGCCTTCTTCGCTATTCCGGGGATCGGGCCGGTGTTGGTAGCCGGTCCTCTGGTCACGTGGATTATAGGCGGCCTCGAAACCGCGGTGGTAGTGGGCGGGTTGACCGCCGTCGGCGCGGGGCTCTATAGCATCGGTATCCCTAAAGACAGCGTTCTGAAATACGAGTCGGCGCTCAAGGCTGATAAGTTCATTCTCATAGCTCACGGCACGGCAGCCGAAGTGGCCAAGGCCAAGGACATCATACAGACGACACACCCCACGGAGCTTGCAGTGCACGGGACCTGACGCTAAGAACACGCCGGCTCCGGGTTTCCTTGCAGAGAACCCTATAGAACAGACGAAGGTCTACAGCAGTCTGACTGGCTACCCTCTAAAGTTGGACTGCCGGCACTCTTAGAGTCAAATCTCAACTTGGAGGACGGGTGCGATGAAACGAATTGCTGTGGCATTGATCGCGACAAGTATGCTGATGACCGCGGTGAGTGTGGGATTCTCCCAGAACCCGATCAAGGTGGGCGAGCTTGAAGAGGCGTTCATTGACGGGGTCGGGACCTGCGGTCCGTCGAGCAACGTGGCGGGCTCACTTGGCAAGAGTGCCGATCCGCAGGTGAAGATTGCGCTTCGCGACGCGTTAATTGCGGAAGCTGCCGACGATGCCGCCGCTGTCGCGGGCTCCGACAAGACGCACAGTGATTACATCAGGAAATATCTCACGTCGCGCGGATTGTCTGACAACGATATGGCGGCGCTGCCCTATTGCGTTAAACACGACTGGCCGGATCCGTTCACCAGCCTCGGCGTGTGCGTGAAGAGTCACAGCCGTCTCGAGGGCGCGCTGAAGAAGTAGTCGCGCACATTAGGTTGCTGAATGACGATTCGAATACCGGCGTGCTCCATCCCGTGGCGCAATTTGGCAAATTGGGCGTGGGTTCTTCTCAGCGACCGGGATTTCGGGGCCACCGGGAACCCTGTGGATCAAAAACTGGGATGACGGTTGACCAGGCAGCGCCATCGGCATATAAGATAAACTGAATGATGAACAGAATATAAATTCTTTTTCCTTATGCTTAGCGGACTTGCGATGAAGCGACATCCAAATCCTGAGCCGGGCGACTCCAACCGCTAAAGCGCAGCCCCAGCGCCAGCGCCGAAGGGAGCAGCTGATGCAGTCCGACAATGAAACCCAGAGACGCTGGGCAATCATCTTGGCGGGCGGAGAGGGAAAGCGCTTATCTTCGCTGACGCAGCGGATTGCCGGCGACAGCAGGCCGAAACAGTTCTGCTTTGTGCTCGGCGATTCGTCGTTGATCGAGCAAACGCGCCGTCGCGTTCGCCTGTCCGTCGCAGACGACCAGATCCTAGTCGTCTTGACTCGCGCGCATGAGCGTTACTACGGGCCGCTGCTTGAGGATATGCGACAGCAAAATCTCGTGATTCAGCCCGACAACCGCGGCACCGCCGCAGCGATTCTCCATTCGCTACTCCGATTGGCAAAATTGGCGCCGACCGCATCCGTGGCGATATTCCCTTCTGATCACTTCATAAGCGACGACCGCCATTTCATGCGCGACGTTGATCAGGCCTTCGAGGTCGTCAGATCCAGACCCGAACTGACGGTGTTACTCGGCATCGCCCCGGACAGTGCCGAAACTGCGTACGGCTGGGTCGAACCCGGGCAGCCGATAGCCACCTCGAATGCGAGCATTTTCGACGTTCGTCAGTTCTGGGAGAAACCGTCGGCGGAAACGGCCAAACGACTTCTGGATGGCGCGTGGCTGTGGAACAGCTTCGTAATGGTGGCTCGATTATCCACGCTCTTGGGAACCGTCATGCTGGCAATGCCGGACCTATACCGCTCCTTCACCCGCGTAGGTTCGAGCCTGCTTACCAGCTCAGAGGAACCATCTGTCGAGCGCTTGTACGCTTCGATAGGTGTTACGGACTTCTCTCGGGACGTGTTGGCCAGGTGTCCGACCAATCTGGCGGTCCTTCCAGTTCACGGATGTGAGTGGAGCGATCTCGGCGAACCGGAGCGGGTGATCGACGTCTTGAGCCGTCAGAAAATCCAACCTCGATGGAAGGTGGCCTGATAAATGACGACGATATTCCGTAAAATTCTCTGCCCGGTCGCGTTCAGCGATAACTCGATGGCGGCGCTTGACCAGGCGGCCAAGCTTGCTCGAAAAAGCGACGCCCTGCTGTACTTGATGCACGTACAGTTCGTGCCGATGGGTAACCTCGCCGAACTTGCTGAAGAGGTCACGCTTTCCACGCAACCTGGTAAGCTCCAGCTCGAGCGGATCGCGCGAAAACACCTGGCAAGGGTGCGGCACAAGCTTCTCGTGCAATTTGGCAAGCCCGCGGAACTAATCGAAAAGGCCGCGCAGGATCTTAACGTTGATCTGATTGTCATGGCGACTCACGAACGCACTGGCATCAACCGTCTGTTGCTTGGGAGTATCGCCGAACATGTGCTTCGCACGTCGAAGCGACCGGTCCTGAGCTTCGGTCCCGGAACCGCTATCGGAGCCCTAAAAACGATTCTTTGCTTGGTTGGTTTTGATCCAGACTCGATAGCCGCGCTGAAGTTTGGATGGCGCCTGGCCCAGGAATACAGGGCCGCAGTCAGCCTGCTCCGTATAGTCCCCGTTCCGTTTGAGCCATCAGAAGTCCCTGTAGAACCATCGACACCTGAGTGGGAGCAAAATGCCCGCGCTCAGCTCGTAAAGGTAGCAGCCGAAAATCTCGGCGCCAAAGCCAAGTATAAACCGGTGGTGCGACGCGGCGATCCAGCTAGCGCGATACTCGAAGTTGAAAAGGAACTGCGGCCCGATCTGATCGTGATGGCTTCGCATGAACAGTCCGGATTGAGCCACCTGATTTTTGGGAGCGTCGCGGAGCGTACGGTTCGCGAATCGATCGTTCCGGTGCTGACGGTCCGCGGATGACAAACCGCGGTCTGATCCGCATTCGCGGTCCGAGGCTGCCGGAATAGCGGGACGAGGAAATGGATAAGAATTACATCATCTGGTTTTCCGATGACGGTTCTTCGGAGATTAAGCACTTGGGCGGCAAGAACGCCTCGCTCGGCGAAATGACTAGGAGGATGCATGAGCAAGGTGTTCCTGTACCCGAGGGCTTCGCGGTAACGGCAGGCGCCTACTGGGAGTTCGTGGACGCCCACGAACCTAGGCAGCCGATAGGCGCAGAGCTGCAGGCTATTAGTCTAGAGTTTCGAGAGTCACCGCCGTAGTGTCGCCGACATGCCTCCGTGCAGGGTTCTCGCAGGGGCTCCGAGCAGCGCGAAAATGTGCGCATGGTGCCGTGTTTGCGTGCCGGCAGATATTCGGAGTAGAGCAGCAAGAAAGCGAAAAAGCCGACGCGTCGCGTACGGGCGATGCGCATCACACAAAGGAGAGACTGATGCCGGATAAGACGTACAAGATAATCGAGGTTGTCGGGGTGTCCGAGGACGGCGTCCAGCAGGCGGTGCGCAGCGCAATAATCAAGGCCCGCCGGACGATACGGAATATCGACTGGTTCGAGGTCAAAAATATTCGCGGCTCGGTGAACAAGGCGGGCGATCCGACTTTCCAGGTGGAAGTGCGGATCGGATTCCGGCTGGAAGGCGATCCCGTGGTTTGAAAAGGCCTCTCAGGAAAGGTTTTGATTACCCGCTCCGGCGGCTTAATCGTTTGTGGCAGTGCAGTTTCTCTTACCAGCAGGGAAAATACGATCGGAACCGCGGTTGGAAGACGATTGCGTCGCGCTTTCAACGAGCAGCCAGGCGGCGTGACCAGTCGTTGCGCACGGTGCAAAGTGCCTCGTGCGCGCTGACCGGGGCGCAGAGCTATTCTTCGAACGCTCGGCGTCAGTGTTTGGTGAGCATGCCAGCGACAAAGGCCCGCTGTCTCTTATATGGACCCAGCCCCGAGCGAAAGTAGTTTGCCGGATGAGAGTGAAGCCGGTTGCGGCCATATATTCGGCCTGTTTAAGGAGCTTCATTGTATGCTCCGGGCCCTGATGGGAATCCGTGCGCCTTCTCCCACCGCTCGCCGTACCTGCCCGTAGAGTTCCACGCCTTTCATTCTTCGGCCCTCTGCCCATCTTGGCAGAAGGCCATCTGCTGCTGGATGTTAACTCCGGCGCTGCCGGTCAATCCGGCCGCTTCAGTCAGCGACTGTGTTGGAAGTCAAGTCGCTGGATGCGTTGCCCACAGGGTCCACAGGCTCTGGGAGCGAGGCAAAGATCCCGCCTGTGGAAGCGAACGGCCGAGGAGGTTACAGACGTTGATCGCTTCAATTATTTGCGTTGTTCAGGGGAGGCGCGCCCCTACGCGCCGATGATAGGAGTGACCGTCTTTTTATCGTGATCGATCACGATACCTTCGATGACTAAAAGATAGAAATCGTGAAAGAACGGTCCATACGTTTTTTTCTTAGCATAAACATACCGATAAGCCTCACTAATTTCACGGCAAAGACCAAAACTGCTGATGCCGTTCTTTCCAGTTTTGATCAACTTACGATATTCCCGGTTCTTCAGCATCGGATAGTGGATCACTAACTCGTAAGTTTCGTTAGGCGGAAGCGCAACGGCACCCTCATTGGGGTACTCGGTAGAAACGCGAACGTCGCAGACAATTCTTTGCGTTCCCTTTTTCATAGATTCTCCTTTTTTTGCGCGGTCTTTCAGTCGTGCACAATTACGTCGAGCCGCGGATCATAATGTCGGTCGCCGTCAGCGTGCAGCTGCGGCCACTCATCGAACTCTGATGAGTCTTTGAGCGCGATCGGCCATGGCGTCGGTTTTGCGTTGTCGCCGACAAAGCGCCTCTCATTTTCGTCTTGCCTCAAGAGTACGCCATACATTCCGAGCACGCACGCGGGGCGAACGAATCGGGATGCATATCGCGCAGCCAGCGACGCCATTCAACGCAACTTGCGCAATCACAGCGCCTGCTGACAATCACTCGGCGTTCGGCGGCCAGGGTTTCCTTCCAGAACCGGTCGCGCGTTTCCTCGATGAAGCGGCGCCGCTCGTTCGCGATTTGACTCCCGAAACACGGGCGAGCTGCTCGCCTTCGCCTTCGACAAAGTATATTCAGTCGCGCTTAAATCGCAATTGATGGATGAAGCTTGGCAGCTCATCGAGCCGCGTTTGCCTTGGGTACTATGGGGGTTCGACTGGGATCATTGCCGACGCATGCGGGCAGGCGTTGTAGAGGTGTTCGTGGAACGTGACCTGTCGCCGGCGGCCTTTGGCGAGATTACGCGCGATGATGACCTCTTCGGGCAACTCAAGTACGTGGCATGTCACAATGCAAGGGGGCGTCGCTTTCTGAAGAGAGTAAAGCTCGCGCTGATGAACGTTGACTCGGATCGCTTTAAGCATCGCGTGGGTCTCCTCGACGCGCTCGCATGAACAAAACAGGTCTACACCAGTTGGCCTGCACCCCGAAAACTCAGCCGAAATGAGGTAGAGTCCGTCGACTGAAAAGGAGACGGACGATGAAAGGGAGTCGCTTCAGCGAGGAGCAGATCATCGGGGTGCTGCGCGAGCACGAGGCCGGGGCAAAGACCGAGGAAGTGTGCCGCCGGCATGGGATCTCAAG
>Ga0208038_1000657_pt1 | contig 24590 bp, 24 predicted proteins | sample June2015DPH_16_1_FD_184714 | JGI IMG/M metagenome (GOLD analysis project Ga0208038, IMG submission 184714) | Peatland microbial communities from SPRUCE experiment site at the Marcell Experimental Forest, Minnesota, USA - June2015DPH_16_100... | ecosystem: Environmental > Terrestrial > Soil >...
TAATCTCCAGTAACTGCTCGCGATCTGAGTCCGTGAGGGACAGTTTGGGCGCAGGTGGAAGGGGCATATTGCCAGTATGCACCGTTCCCCGTTATTAGTAAAGACATTTAAGATACAGAAGACTAGCTCCCCTATGGTTCACCCAGCTTATCGACAATTTGCAATTTCGCGCTCTTCGACATGCGCTCGCGCTGGCAGCGGTCCCGCCTGGAGCGCGGTTTCTGGATGTGGGTTGTGGGACCGGTCGTTGGGTCCGACGCTATGGAGAACTCGGATTTTCTGCTGTGGGCGTGGATGCGACGATCGGCATGCTTCAAATTGCACGCGCCCATGATACCGGAGCTCCCCTCACGACTGGACTAGCCCAAAGTTTGCCCTTTTCTGATGCTGCTTTCGATTGCTTATCGGACATCACCGTGGTCCAGCACATCCCTTACGAGGTTCAATCAAAGGCTCTCCAAGAGATGGTTCGCGTTCTCAAACCAGGGGGCCGAATGATATTGATGGAGGTAATCTGCGGAAAAGATCCGCATATTGGAAAAGATTCACACGTTTTTCCTCGAGAACCGGGGGATTGGATCAGTGAAGTCGAGCGTTGCGGAGCCTCGTTAATCGAGTGGTTTGGTCAGGAATTTCTCCTTGCTGATCACCTCTTTGTCCGCTTAGCACAAACCTTATTCGGGCGAAACGGCCATCTCGTCAAACAAGTACAATCCACTTCCTACCATTCTTCATCGCGTGAATCTTCTGTCGCACATCGCGTCTATTGGCAACTCCGCCGTATTACCGTTCCTTTTTCGGTCTGGGCCGAGCCTGCTGTAGCAAGAATTTGTCCCGCTTATTTAGCGACACATGGCATATTCGTGTTTCGAAAAGCACTGTGACCCGAACTTCTTTTGTTTGATCAGGTTCGCTACATCGATCCAAACGAGGATGCGGTCCTAGCTGAGTGCAACGACGCAAATGCAACTGAAAGCGACACCGGAATGCCTGGACAAGCGGCCTTTCCTACCATCTTAGGAGTGTAGTGGATACCGCAGCGACTTCTGGTTTAGATGGGCTTGCAGCAATAAACGTTTCGAACTGAATCTCCGATCAGGACCGTGTTCCAACGGGTACAAATTGCCCGGAAATTTCGCTCAAGAATTTGGTCTCTCTACGACCTATGGATTACTCTACTGTCCAGAAGTTGTCTCTTGTCGACTTGCGTGAGTTCGGACAACGGTTGTGGAGAGAACCGGTTGAAACGGGCAACCCAAGCATTAGGAATCCTCCCATGGACAGCGCCTGCATTTGGCGAAGACTGAAAGTGAGTTGGTCGCGGGAAAAGAAAGTAGTTTTCAGTATTTTGCTTTAGTGTTTGCATTGCGGATGGATGTTTTTCATGTCGATTTTTTGGGTCAGTTTCGATCGATTGGTCTGAAGGTTCCCCGGACCACGGGCCAGTTGGTAAAAAGGGAAGTAGTTTGGGATACCATCACCTTTGGAGCAGTTTGCCTGCAGATCGAGGAGGAGCGATGCTTAGAGAGTTTGCGCTTGGACTCATTATCACCGTTTCGCTGATTGGATCAATCCTCACTCAACATGGATGGGACGGATCTGGAATCGGAGCGACGGTGACGCCTTTTCTTTCGACCAGCGCCCGGCGTCAGGCTGCTCCGTGGAATCTGGATCAGGGCGCAGCTAACAGCCTGTTGCCTATGCCCGAGGCGGGTAGCGCAAGGATTGAAATGCAGCAGAAGCGTGAGTCCGCGCCTAGTTTTCTTCCTTCGAAACTCCGTGACCAATACGAAAATGCCGGGACTTACAGGATTGCTGAATCGGAAGATACTGCGGGGCAGAGTACTGTAACGCCGAGAATTCCCGAGACTATCGCAATCCGATATGTCGCGAATGGTGGCAGTGATGCAAATGACGGATTGTCATGGGGTACCGCCAAGCACACGATTTACGGGGCGTTAGTCTCTCTGCCGGGTGGCGGCACAAACACGGCCGGTAGCGGTACAGTTTATGTTGGTCCCGCATCCTCGGCCAACCCCACGGCAGGGGCTGGTATCTGGCTCATGGCGTCAAGCGACCCAAACTATTCCAGTCCTCCTACGGGATGGCTGAAGTGTAATGGTTGCGAGCTTAACATCATCGGTATTGCTAACTCGGCGGGTGGTCCGAACGGTCACAAGCCACGCGTCCAGTTGGTTGCTGGGAGCGGTACCGATAACTACCACCCTGCTATCTGGCTTTCTGGATTGCAACAACCTACCCAAATCGCCAACTTTGAGCTTCAGTATCCAGGCCGCGCCGTGGTGATTGGAGAGTGCTCGCCCGTTGGCTCGAAACATGATCGTACTGGAAGATGCGGTGTTTCCAGTCAGATTCTTGATAACATCGGTGCAATAATCAACCAAACAGCTACAACTGGCCCCTGCACGGACATCGTAAGCAATGTTTTCTGGCTCTGGATGCGTGACTATGGCTGCGCCGGGAATGCCTACACCGCCAAAGGTGGAATTACCGCCGACAACGCCGCTGCGATTTTAATTGATGCCTCGACAGGCGCAGGCAGCGGCCTCATCTACATAACAGACGTAAACCTCGCGGGCGGCGGTATCAAGGTAAAGCAAGGCTCGAATGGCCTGGGACTCTATGTAAAAAACGTATTCCAGGAAGGAAACTTTGTCAACGCGCTACCGCCCACTGTTTGGTTCACAGGCTGGTGTTCGTTCTGTGATGCCACCTTGGAGAACATTCAAGTAGGAGATGGTGGGTCGGGGGGGATGCCAAATATCGAGACTGATGCGTTGGTGAATGGCAACAACGGCCCGACGGTAATCAACAGCGGTGGTATTCAAGGTCCCGCTACGGTAATCAATCCTATCACGAACCTAACTAATATCCTTACGGTCAGTCCCACACAACAGGGACAAAGCGGGTTTTTCAATAGCTATGTGGTGGGCAGGACAGATGTAGCACGCCGAATCGCGGGACTAGTTCCCGCTCGCTTTTCCAACCACGGGCTTAGCAGTACGGCAAGTTGGTCATTTCCTCAAGGTTCTAGTGGCGTGACGTTTACACAAGGCTTAACCGACCCTTATGGCGGCACGGGTGCAGCGAGCGTAGCGTTCAGCTCATCCTCCCAGCAAATCGTTCAGATGGGTGGATTGGCTTACACACCCAACGCAGGAGATTGGGTCGTGCTAGGTATATGGGGCAAGGGATTAGCGCAGAACAATAGCTTGAACACAAACTGTTGGGGGCAGCCCGTTCCAACCTTCAGTAAGTCCTTCCTTAATTCAGGGATGATTGTAGGCGACGGAAATTGGCAGTATCTATGGGTGGCTGAAAAGGTAGCCTCCGGCTCGGCTACTTATGTCTGCGCTGACGTTAATTTTACTAATACAGTTACACCTACGCTCTACGGGCCAACGCTCTATGTCATTCCTTCTGGCACGCTCTCTGACAATGAAGTGCTGGAGTTCGTTTCTAGCATGAACTCGGTTGATCCCAGCTGCCAAGTTGGGCAGATTTGCAATGTCGCCGGGCATCCACTCGTCGTTTCATCTTACGGGACGTTGTCAAATTGCAGTTCAGTTGCGTCGCCAGCGAAGTGTGATTCCGCCCCAGCGGGTAGCTTTGTGCTGGGTGTTGGATCCACGGCTGCTAAAGTGAATACTACCGCCGTGACGGCGAATAGTCAGATTCTAATCATCGAAGATTCGTCGCTTGGGGCCAAACTTGGCGTTTCTTGTAGTAAGACGACCGGTCGAACATACATGATCACCGACCGCGCCCCGGGGCACAGTTTTACCGTCAGCTCCAGTTTTGCGCCAACAGACCACCCGGCATGTCTCTCTTTTCAGGTGCTGAACTGAGCTCAGCCTCAAATTGCTTTCTTGGTGACCGGCGGTAATGGATACGCCGAACTCGGGGTCCACCAAGGCAAGTCAAGGAACTGACCAGATCAAAGCCTTTTGTTTCGCTCATTTCAGCAATTGGCTATTTGGCAGATGAGCGCGGCTTCAGGAGTATCAAAGTCGATGGTTCCGGCCTAAGAGCCTTCAGTGGATTTGAAACAGTCCATGTTATTCCGAAACACAGAATTTGAACGTATATATGTGAAGTCGCGGCTCTCGATAGCCTTGATAATTCGCGAATAGTCGACCAGCGGAGGATGAAACTCGATAATAATTGCATTTGTACGATCTAGCCAGTCCAGGGGACCGTCAAACAATTGTTGCTCGCCACCTTCAATATCAATCTTGACTAACCCAAGCCTTGGGCATTCAGACTTTTCTAAGATCATGTCGACAGTGATCATCGCCACTGGCACACCCTTCTCGGATAGTCTTCCTAGATTAGAAATTTTGCTGGACTCGAATCTTGCTGTTCCTTCGTGGGGCCCGATCGCAGCTTCGAGTACTTCACTTTCGATTGCATTGAGCTCTAGATTTCGCCGCGCTAGCATGGCATTGTTGCAATCAGGCTCGACTGCGATCACTCGCTCGATTGGGTATCTTTTGGCCAGCCATACGCTTGTTAGTCCGATATTTGCTCCCAGATCGAGAAGTGTTCCGGATGGATCTTCAAAAGGCAAGCGGTAGGCTTCATCAAACCATACCTCACGAATGCTGTGCAGGTCACCCTTGTTCAGCCGGTAGCAGAGCTGGACACCTTCCTGAAATCGAATTTGTCGAATCCGGCCGACTCGGTTCAAAGGGGATATCAGCAAGAAGCGAGACAGAGCAAAATCAAGACCTAACTGTAGCGCTGACTGTGGATCAGCACAGAGTCTGGCACAAGCGCGCCATTCTCGGATGAGAGCGGGAATTACCGACGCGAATCTCTTCAGTCGCTGCATCTGTTTGGGTTCCAGTTACAAATCACGTTTTGCAATAGTCTGTACCCAAATTGTCACCAAAAGTGGCGCAAAACTAACAAAACCTGAGCAATTCCACAAAACAGAAATTCCTCCGCCGGCTGGCAAAGGGATTTAGTTGATTTCTCTCCCAGAGTGCCAAACAGTGATTTATTTCTTCAAGGCCCCCGGTTTCAACCGGTCACCCACTTGTCCGCTTTTAATTCTAGCGCATTAGGCAAGTTAGCGACCAATCTGTGACACTCTCGGTGCCGATTGCTGCAGTTCGCCGCGGAATGTAACTGTAATGTCACCATTCCCTAGGAGTTTCTCGGAATTGGTTCGTTCTCGCAGGACCGAACGACTAGGACAATTCAGCGCCTTATATGCGTATGTAACATTGTTTCCTTTGATGGCATCCTTGGGAATTGAGTCCGTGCTCACTCGCGGAGCGGTTCGAGACCGCTGGAACGCGGGAAGCATTGTGACGTCCGGGATCACGCTCTGCGGTCTGTTTGCTGGGAGCTTCGACATCAAGTGCTGCAACGGGACGGTCGGCGGCGTCAGAGTTGTCGTTCATCGATGAACTTACAGATTCATCATGTAGAACCTCGAGCAAACTCGGCGTAGACGAGCTTTACAACTTAACCACTCTAAGCCCTGGCTGTCACGGCCCGCAGCGTGGAAAAGCAGGTTAGGGGGCTTGAGATCCGGTACTCATCACTCTTATTTGTTCGCCCGCCGTGACCTAGTTATGGTGGGAAGGTGTCTCTCGCGAGAAACTGCGTTGCGGTTTGGTGAGCTCTGAGTTTGCTGGGGTACGATTTGATCGGCAACAAGATTATGAATCCTCCTGTCTCCGATCCCCACAAGAGACAGACGGGAAAAAACCTGGGGCTAGCGAGTGTTAAGGAGAGCGCTGAAGCGAGCAGCGATGGCGGGCCAGGCAAAGTGGGTTTTGTAGGCGACACGACTGCGAGCGGCAAGATCCATGCGATAGGTAGCATCAGAAAGGACTCGAACCAAGACGGCATTAAGATCATCAGATTGGTCGGGTGAAACGAGGACCACGCCGGCATCGGTAATAGGCGCGGCGGTTGCGGAGCCAGCGTAGGCAATAACGGGAAGGCCGCAAGCGATGCCTGCAATGGCGCTGCTGCGGCGCGAAGAGATGGGGCCGCGAACAAAGAGAAGAACGTCGCAGACGGAAAGCTTCTGCACAACTTGAGAGGGTTCTACGACGCCTTCCACCGATAGTTCCACAGGCAAATCGCGAAGCCCTTCTCGGAGTTCGGTTTCACGAAGCTCGGCGTGGCGACCGAAAATGGATAGGCGCACTTTTCCAAGCTTCTGCGCGGCATAGCGAGCTGCCGCGAGGATGATTTGGGTTTCGCGGGCGCCGGATTCGCCGCCAGTAATGCTGAAGACACCAATTGTGGGCACAGGGTCCTGCTGGGAAGACGCTGGGGGCACCGGTGGAATCGGCAAGTTGGGACCGACGGGGACGAATACAGCATTCGGCGGGGCAGCGGTCAGCCAGGAAAGTCTTTCCGGCGGAACCGTAAAGACGGTGAGATCGGCAAGAGCGAGCGAGCGGCGCATGGTGCAAACCTGGTCGAAACGCCGAACAGAATCGATCAGGCGGGTGCCTGGGTACGGCTCGACATCGTGAAAGACGATGCCCGCGCGGGCGCCGGCAGATTTCAGAATCTTCAGCGCGCGGAGAACTTTTTGCGGGAAGCCCCGTGCGGACCAAGCGAGGGCAGTGTATTGGACCAGCACCCAGGTGTCGCGCCATTGGGTGGCCTGGAACCGTAACGCCTGAAGCGCGACTGGCCAGCCGTGAATATCCCAGGACACGCGCCGGATTTCCAGTTGAATATCGTGAGCTTGGAGAGCGGAGGCAAGATAACGGCAGTACTCCTCAACCGCGTCGGTAGGTTCGTCTTTGCGGCCGAGCAGCGCGATGCAAGGAATGGTCAAGGGCGAGAACTCCCATGCGCGAAAGCCGCCGCGGAATGTGCCGAGAGATTTGCGGTGTCGGGGCCGAGCAGGATGCCGAGACACTGGCTGAATTGCGCCGCGCCATGGGCGGAAAGATGGAGCGGGTCATCGAAAAGCGAATAGTCCTGAATCAGAAACCAACGGGCGCACTGTCTCTTTAGGCCATGCGCTAGCCCTACCTTTGAGCAAGACTGCCTTTCAATCCTTGCTTCCATACTCTTCTCACTCTTCGTCTAATTCTGGCTTTCTCGTAAGCTCCACACTCATGATTCACCCAAGTTTCTCCGCCTCCTCGTTCTGGATGGGATGAACCCAAGACTCAATTCCTGCAGTCTAGCTCCGCTCTCAATTCACTCCCATTTTGACTGCTGGCAAACGACGCTGGGTGTGATCGGCGATGATCTGGCGGAAGATTTCGTCGAGGCCAATAGTGATTTTCCAGTTGGGAAAGTGAGACTTGAACTTGGCAAGGTCTGAGATGTAGCAGATGTGATCGCCCTTGCGGTTTTCCTCCACGTACTTCCAGTTCAGTATCTTCCCTGTCATTTGCTCGATTTTGCGTATGGCTTCGAGCATCGAAATGCTGTTTTCGCGGCCACCGCCAAGGTTGTATACCTCGCCGCAACGCGGGTTGGCAGCAAACTCTTCAATGGCACGGACTACATCGTAGCTGTGGATGTTGTCGCGGACCTGCTTGCCTTTGTAGCCGAAGACGGAATAGGTGCCGCCAGAAATGGCTACCTTCACCAGGTAAGAGAGGAAGCCGTGAAGCTCGACGCCGGAATGCAACGGCCCGGTGAGGCAGCCGCCGCGGAAAATGCAGACCTTCATCCCAAAGTAGCGGCCGTACTCCTGAGCCATCAGGTCCGCCGACGCCTTGGAAGCACCGAAGAGCGAATGGAGCGTGCGGTCGATCCGGCAATTTTCGTTGATGCCGTTGTAGTCTTCTGGCCGGGCGTATTCCCAGCGGGTTTCGAGCTCCTTAAGAGGAAGTTCGTTCGGAGCGTCGCCATAGACCTTGTTGGTGCTGAGAAGGATGAAGACTGCTTCGGGGCAATGGAGACGAGTGGCTTCGAGGAGATTGACTGTGCCGAGTGCGTTCACTTCAAAATCGAGGATGGGGATATCGCGCGCCTTGTCGTGAGAAGGTTGAGCGGCACAGTGAACGATCAGATCGAAGCGCTGCGAACGAAAGAGCGTTTCGAGAGCGATGCGGTCACGGATATCTAGATTGTGATGGGTGAAGTTCTTTGTTATGCGGCGCAGCCGGTCTAGATTCCAGCTGGTGTCGCCGGGATCACCGAAAAAGATGCGCCGCATATTATTGTCAATACCGTGGACCTGATGGCCCTGGCGTTCGAAGTGTTCCACGGCTTCCGAGCCAATCAACCCGCTGGATCCGGTGACAAGAATCGTATGCGTCTTCATCTGATGGAAACGACCATCCTTTAAGAAAGTGCAAGGCCTATGCCAGCTTTCAATTATCCTTCAGTTTGAGTGAATTTGTCCTGCCAGCAAGAGCGGTCGTGTCTTAGCTCCATAATTCTGTCACCCCTTAACGGCAACGTGAAAATGTCACCCTATGAGACAGGAGACATTCACGTTGAGTCAGAAGGAACTGCAGCGAGTGAGCGTCATTACTGCTTGCGTCAAAGGAGACATGGCGTGTGCCAGCGCCGCCGGACTCCTGTGCCTGAGCGTGCGCCAGATTAAGCGCTTGAAAAGGCGTCTGCGCGAAGACGGGGAGGCGGCGCTGGCTCACGCCAACCGCGGCCGGCCCAGTCCCCGCCGCCTGCCCGAGCGCACTCGCCAGGCGGTCTTGCGCCTGTACCGCACCAAGTATGCCGGGTTCAACGACCATCACCTCTGCGAAAAGCTCAACGAGGTCGAAGGTCTCTCGCTCAGCCGCGAAACCCTGCGCCGCCTCCTGCGCAAGGAAGGCCACGGCTCCCCGCGCAAACGCCGCCCTCCCGCTCATCGCCAGCGCCGCCTGCGCGTGGCTCGCGAAGGCGAACTCGTGCAACTCGACGGCAGCCCGCACGACTGGCTCGCAGGCCGCGGTCCGCGCCTCACCCTTCTCGGCATGCAGGACGATGCCACCGGCAAAATTCTTGCCGCTCAGTTCTTCCTCTCGGAATCTGCCGAAGGCTATTTCCACCTGCTGCAGAGCCTGCTTCGACGCTTCGGCGTGCCCACGGCCTTCTACGGCGATCGCAGCGGCATCTTCGTGCGTAACGATCCCCACTGGTCGCTCGAGGAAGAACTCGACGGCCAGCGCCAGCCCACGCAGTTCGGCCGCGCCCTCTGCGAACTCGGCATCACCTTCATCGCCGCGCAATCGCCACAAGCCAAAGGCCGCGTCGAACGCCTCTGGGGCGTGCTCCAAGACCGTTTGTGCAGCGAACTCCGCCTCGCCGGTGCGCACGACCTGGACTCTGCCAACCGCGTGCTGCGCCGCTTCATCGCCGACTACAACCGCCGCCTCGCACGTGCCCCGCGCGACACCGCCAAAGCCTGGCGCCCTGCTCCAGAAAACCTCGAGCGCATCTGCTCGTTCCGGCACGAACGCATCGTCAGCAACGACAACGTGGTGCAATGGGAAGGCCACCGCTTCCAGATCCCGCCCCAGAACCGCCGCTTCAGCTTCGCCGGGGCCAAAGTCCAGCTCTACCAGGCGCTCGATGGCCGCGTCTCGCTCTACTACGGCGATACCCGCCTGGAACACACCAACGCCCCAGGGGGGTGACATTTTCATGTTGCCATTAGGGTGACAAATTCACGTTGCTACAACAGCCAGCAAGAGCGGTCGCAGCCCGAAAGCCAGCTCCGGAAGCTGACGTCTTGCAGCGGCTTTTTAAGAGAAATGATAGGGATTCGCGCCCAGAATGAGGCCCGTGACGCTAGCAAAGACTCTTGCCCTCCGTTCATTACCGCAACTCGACCTCTCCAGGTCCAAAATTAGGAAAGCTGAATCGCTTTGAAACATACTCAAGTTTGACTATAGAATGCGGTACGGTCAAAGAAAATTTATTGAGTTTCCTGGCCCTCTGAAAAATCGCAGGCCTATGGGATGCGGCGCGATTATTCATCTAAATAGAAAAGTCATCGAGGACGATCCATGGCGATCCTGGTAACGGGAGGCGCGGGGTACATCGGGAGTGTCATGGTCGATTACCTACTCTCGCGGGGAGAACAGGTGCTTGTGTTGGACAACCTGGCGAGAGGCCACCGCCAGGCGCTTGATGCGGAAGTTCCCTTCTACCTGGTTAACGTTGGCGACCAGGCGCTTCTCGCTCAAGTCGCCCGGGAGCATGCACTCGAATCGTGCATTCACTTTGCCGCCTTTGCGTCTGTGGGAGAGTCGGTCCAGGATCCTAAGTTGTATTTTGAAAACAACGTGCAACAGAGAATTGCGCTAATCGGCTCTCTTCTGCAGGCCGGTGTGCGCCGTTTCGTGTTCTCTTCTACTTGTGCTACCTACGGCGAGCCAGAAGCGCTGCCCATCAAAGAAGACTCTAGGCAGTGGCCATCGAGTCCCTAGCGTCGGCGCTGTGCAGGCGCTGAGTGTGGTCGGCGATGATCTAGCGATAGATTTGGTCGAGGTCAGAGGAAGTTTTCCAATTGGGATAGGGAGATTTGAACTTGGCAAGGTCTGAGATGTAGCAAATTTGATCGAACTTGCGATTTTCCTCCCACGTACTTCCAGTTCAGGATTCTCACCGTCATTTGCTCGACTTTGGGTATCGCTTCGATCGTAAACGACATTCGGGTAGAAGTTGACGAGCCACTCTGCCTAGAAGCTGTTGCACAACCCAGTTTTCACTCAATAGAATCAATAAGTTAGCTCGGTTGTGCAACGGGCTCTAGAAACATTCTCCAGCGCATTCCTAGCGAATAAAGTCCAAGCTTAAGGATTTTCTGAGATATTTTCATTGACTCAAAAGTGTTCCGCGCAAATAGTTCTCTGTAATTTATGCAATGTGAATATTACCCATAGGTGCTAGTATTCCCCATGACAGTTGACGATGGATAAGATTCACAAATTCGAGAGCGATCTTTGCGTGCACTTTTCCAAAAACAAGTCGGGCCCTTCCTCATGTCCGGAGTGTGCAAGGTTTGTTTAGCGCCGGATTTATTGGACAGTGAATTGAGTGTATTCATGCCGCGGCTCCGAGTGCAAGGAGTTGCTGGCGAGCTTGGGCGGGCGTGAGGTAGCCCAGGCGCTGGACGATCCAGCGTTGGTTGTAACGCTCGCGAAATTCCGCCAGAGCGCAGCGCAGTTCCTCGACGTTCCGAAACACCCTCACCCACAGCAATTGCTCCTTCAGCGTGCGAATGAAGCGTTCGACATAGCCGTTGCATTCCGGCTGGCGCACGAACGAGGGCGAAGACTCCATGCCCAGGAAAGCAATCTCGGCTTGGTAGTCGTCGCTCATGTACTGGCTGCCGTGGTCGTGCCGGTTGCGGATGCCCGCCGCCGCGCCGGCGCGAAATCCGCCGCAGTAGTCGCGCACTCCTTGCCGCAGCGGTTCCAGCGCCTCGAACCGCGTGGCTTTTTTCGCCGCGTGCAGGCCCACGCATTCCGTGGTGCAGTGATCCACGGCGACGAACACGGTCACATGGCCTTCCTCAATGGTGACTGTCATGGTGTGGTCGCTAGCCCAGACTTCGTTAGGCCGAGCGGTGATGATCGTGCCGGTGTGCGGATTCTCAGCCTTGGGAAGCGTGCGTGACGGCGCCAGCAGCTGTGCTTCGCGCATCAGCCGCAGCACCCGCGCCTTCGACGTGCGCACTTCCTGAAAACGCAGCCGCGCCCACACTTTGCGATGGCCCTCGCCGTAAAACGGAGAGGCGGCGATGACTTCGCGGATTTTCTCGAGCAACGCCGCGTCGCTCCAAGCGGTCTTCGGTCCCCGCCGTTGCAGAACCCGGTCGGGTTGTGCGGCGATTCCTCGTTGATAGTAAAAACTGGAACGCGCCAGTTCCCATGCGCGCGTCACACGCACCACGCCGTAACGTCGTTCCGTGAAGGGCGAAGCGGCGCGGCTCATGGCTTCGGCCTCCGCCAGACCAAAGGGCGTCCGGCCTCCATGCGGTGAATCTTTTCCCGCAGCAGTTCGTTGCTCATGCTCAGATCAGCCACCAGCGATTTCAGCCGCTGCGTCTCTTCGTTGTCCACATCGGCTTCCCGCGCTTTCAGGTTGGCCGCGCCGCCCTCCAGAAACTGCTCCCGCCAATCGCACAGCGTTGCGGCGGTCACACCCAGTTCGCGCGAAAGTGTTTCCAGGTCTTCCCCGCGCAGCAGCCGCAGCACCGCTGCAAATTTGCGCTTCGCCGACCAGCGCCCCCGGCCATCGCGCCGCTCTTCGGGAGCCCCTGTCGAGTAGGCGCAGCGGGTTACCCCGCCGCGCCTCTCACAGAACCGGACTTGCGGGCCTCGCATCCGGCTCTTTGGATCGTTGCCTCAAAAGACCAGACAAAGCTGGTCAGAGACTTCCACGGGAGGATTCGCTATGCACCAGAGGTCATATAAGGAAGTCCACTGGGTCGCGAACCACGCATTGGGGTAAGCCTTGGTCATCCCAGGTCTGTTGCTGCGATGCCAGATCCCCCGCCGACTGTAGGCGGTTCCGGCTGCCTGGCGAGGACTGGCTTCCCGTTTCACAAGGTGACGGTAAAGAAAACGTGCCCGTTTCTTTTGATGAATGATGATCGCCCGCAGCCTTCGCCGCAGGTGGGCATCGAACTCGCGGAATTCCGACGCGCCTTCCTCGGTGCAAATCCGGAAGTGACCCATCCAGCCTCGGCAGTATTCGTTTAGTTCTTCGAAGCAGGCTTTCAGCGATTGCCCCCAAGATCGCGGCGTCAGCTCGCGAATCTTGGTGCTCAGTCTCGCCTGTGTCTTGGTCGACAGCTTGACCTTGACATGGCTGCCGTCTCCGATACTGAATCGAAACCCCAAAAAATGGAGGTTCTCCGGAGAAGTGACGGAGCTCTTCTCTTCGTTGATTTGGAGTCGTAGCTTGCTCTCCAAAAATCGTCGAGTCGATTCCATCACCCTCTGTCCAGCCCGTTCGCTGCGCACGAAAATGTTGCAATCATCGGCGTAGCGCACGAACCGGAGACCACGACGTCCCAGCTCCTTATCCCGCTCGTCTAGGACGATGTTGGAGAGCAGCGGGGAGAGCGGACCACCTTGCGGTGTTCCCTGAATCGTGGCTACCTTGGTACCGTCAGGCATGACCACCTTTGCCGTCAGCATTCGTTTCACCACCTCGAGGATGCGCGAGTCGTGCACCTGTTGCTTCAAGCGGTTCAGCAGGCGTTGATGATGGACTCGATCGAAAAATTTCGATAAGTCGAGATCCACCACCACTCGGTATCCTTTCTGGAGGTGTTCTTTTGCTTCCGCAATGGCGGTAGGAGCACCCCGGTTCGGACGGAATCCGTGACTGCTCGGGTGAAAGGTCGGTTCAAAGATCGGCTCCACTATTTGCAGCACGGCCTGTTGAACCCATCGATCCACCACATTCGGAATTCCCAAGCCTCTCTGCCCGCCTCCTGGCTTCGGAATCCATACCCGCCGGATTTCACCCGGACGGTATGTTCCCTGGAGGAGTGCGGCTTGTAGCTTAGGCAGTAGATGCGGGGCCTTTTCGACCACTTCCTCTACTGTTTGTCCGTCTGCACCGGATGCTCCTTTGTTTCGTAATACGTTCAGCAACGCCTGCGCCAGATTGGCCACTGACGTTACCGACTCCATCGTCCGCTCGCTCTTCGCAGCGGTCGTGCAAGTGACTGGATCCGTTCGGCCGTTGCCCTTCGCCGTGTGCAACAGGTATCGCTTTCCCCGGGATTCGTCCCGAGGCATACGATCCTTGTCCCCTTTCGGGCTGTCGGCGAATGCGAAGGTCAGTTGCCGTGGTCCAGTGCTTCTCAATCCATCTCCCCCTTTGCTCCACCGGCTTTCGCCAGTTTCATCGCTAGTATGGGGAGATCCGACTTCTCCACAGACGTTGAGCCGTCGTCGTTTCCTTCTCCGACCCTACCGCCGAGGCGGACCTGTGGAGATCTCTTGAAGTAAGAATGATCAATGTCCTGCCGCCGCCTTCCCCAATACCATTCTGATCGCGGTTGGATATTAGGCGTCGCACTGGCGGGCATGCTGGCCTTGATCAGATTGGCCTTACGGGGATTCACTCGCGTTAGGTGCTGCAGTATGCCTCCGGCTTCCTCTCCACATGCCCTCACGGGATCATGCAGTTGCCTTTGGCTCACAATTGCCTCCAACAGGCTCTGTAAGGGACTTGCACCCTCAATCGATCATTCATGTTCAACGTACCCACTCGCCCTCCGGGCTCCCTCCGGGCCTCCCGAAGCGGATTCTCTTTCCTTGCTCATACACACCTCCTCGTGATCTCTGATTCATTTTCATCACAATTCGGTGTCCAAACAAATCCTAGGGCGCGGGAGAGTGTGCAAGGTTTCGTAATCCACGCGCTAAGTGTCAACAGGTGGAATAGCAGGTGCTGCGAATTTTTGCTGCACAATTTCGGTCTCTTCCACGTCAGTACTTCGGCATGATTTCGACTATACTGTGGAAACTGCAGTCTCTGTTCCAGCGCCAAGAAAAATTCATGCTCGAAGGCGGCACATGTCAATCTTCCCCGAGTTTATTATCAAGCCATTTCGTCCATACCTGCGCGCGATCCTAGGCACCCAGGGATCGGCATCCTTAACGAATACTGTTCTCTATTCAATGTATCGCGAATCGCTTTTGTCGTGTGAGCGCAATCGCGATCCTAAAAGGCTCCTCGCATACGGATTCCGTGCGTACTCACAGCATGACGAAGACGGCATGATACATGAGATCTTTCAGCGGATTGGTGTTTCAAACCAAACCTTTCTTGAATTCGGCGTCGGAGACGGTACTGAAAACAATACGCTCTATCTTTTACTCGCTGGTTGGCGAGGCTTATGGATAGATGGTAATGACACGAACGCCGCCTCGATCGGCCGACAGTTCGCGTCTTTTGTTCGATCAGGTAAACTGACATTTCTGCATCGGTTCGTCAATCGCGATTCAATCAATGAAATCATAGAGAAGGGAAACCTTCCAGGAGAAATCGATCTCTTAAGTATCGATATTGACGGAAATGACTATTGGGTATGGGAAGCCCTTTCTCAAGTGCAGCCCCGCGTTGTAGTCGTCGAATATAACGCGGTGTTCCGCCCCCCCATCGCGGTAGTTGCGGACTACGACGAAAACTTTTTGTGGGACGGCACAAGCTATTACGGAGCAAGCCTGAAGGCGCTCGAATCGCTTGCCACACAAAAGGGTTACGTCCTCGTTGGTTGTTCGCTTTCGGGGATAAATGCCTTTTTCGTTAAGCGTGATCTGGTCGGTGACAAATTCTGTGCTCCGTTTACCGCAGAAAATCATTTCGAACCGCCACGATTCGGATTCTACAAAATTGGAGCATTTGATATGCATCCTCCTGGAATCGGGAATTACCAGAAGGTGTGATTGGCTTTACTTTCTACGCACCAACTGCTGGCTGGCTCGGCATTCGCGTTTTCATGTGCGCTTCAGGCCCCTCCCCACGCTTCCGCAACTCGTCCATCGGGGAGATCGCCGCGAGCGGGCGGAGGTAACAATTCAAAGAAATTGGCCGAATACAGGTGAAAGCAAATCACCGGCGCTGCGGTCCTCGGTTTTTGGATGCTTCGGCTTGGTCCCCGCCTTCGCCAGGAATTGCGGAGTCCACAGCTCCGAGGATTAGCCATACTCCCTCTTTTCGTCTTCCATCACGTTGCCATGCTAGAGCCAAATTGATTCTCGAGTTGAGGGTGAAGTTAAGTTCATGCATACTCGTAGTCAAGAATTCGTTGATCCGTGTTTTCCACGATGAGTCGGCGAATGTGTCCGCCCGATGTACGAGCCAGTACTCCGAAGCCCTTGGATTCTGAGAACTAAACGGTTAAACGTTACAACTCGATTGATAGGAGAATCCATACTGTTAACTAAGTTAGCCAAATCATCTAGAGGTCCGAATGGAAGAGCCGAACATCGGAGGGGACATTTCACCAAGTCCCTTCCCGAGAACAGAGCTGTGCGACTCTATTTTCCTGTAGGAGTGGGCTGGCATGTCACTAGCGCAACTAGATCGCTTCCCACAATTCACCGAACGAGGTAATTAACACACTTGGCGGACGAGATCTTTATTCTCAATAGCGGCCCAATAGAGCGACTGGGCGGGATGGAACGATTCCTACAGTACGTGGCGAGCGGGTTCCAAGAACGCGGTTATGGTGTTCGCGTCTTTCATGCCGAGAACTCATGCCCGGAGCGGTGGCAGCACGCTGCCGTCGACAATAAGCTTCAATCCTTAGTGACCTCGGGGCTTCATGGCTATTACATCGGTAAGGCCGCGAAGCAGGCGCTTCACCCCGGGGTCCGGTTGGTACTTTCAAATTCCACAGTGGGTTGGTATCCGCTTGGGAAAGGGGTGAGACACGCCCAGTTTTTTCACGGCACATACAGAGGCCAAGCCGAAGTCATCCGACCGTTCATCAAATACCGAGGCTATTTAAGACTAAAGTGGTGGGATTCGATGCTCCTCGAGCGGCTTTCGGGGAAGAATAGGATTGCGCTCTGTTGCTCTGAGCAGATAAGGGCCGAGATTCGCCTCTACTTTGGATATGAGGCTCAAGTCATGTGGTATCCTATCGATCTTAAGCACTTTCGCCGACTGGATATACAAGCCTGCCGGAGGCAGTTGGGAATCGGGTCGAAGGCAGTAGGGCTATACGTGGGGAGTGCCCACCCGATGAAGGGCTTCGGGGCAGTCGTTCACGTGGCAAAGAAGTTCCCACAAATGACTATGTTGGTGGCGGTGCGTGGTGCGGTGCCCGACGAGATTGCGAAGCTTCCGAACGTACGCGTGTTTCACAACGCCACTTACGATCTCTTGCCATTGCTTTATAATGCTGCGGACTTTTCCATGTGTCCTTCTCGCTACGATCCGTTTCCCTTTGTGGTGGCTGAGGCTCTCGCTAGTGGGACTCCAGTTATTGCTTCGCCGCATGGCGCCAGCCTTACCTTTTACAATGAAGCCGTTCTAAAACCGCTACTGATATCTTCGACGGATGATCTTGAGGGATTCGAACAGGCCGTGCAGCAGGTACTTTCGGACCCGCAAGGGTGGCGCGAGTTGATCCAGACTAGGGTGCGCCCACGATTGGAAGAAATGATGGCCCCGGTGAACTGGTGGAACCGATTTCTACGCGTTGTCGGCATGTGAGACCGAGAGGATACACCGGAGGGTTTACGAGCTTCGTGATGCATTCGTACGTGATCCTTTGCATGAGAGGTCGATTTGAGATTGACGGAAGAGGCAGTTTCGACATGGTTTTCAGCAACGCTAGAACAAGAATCAGAAATTTTGCATTACGATTGCAAGAGCGTAGCTCTCACCTCCAGCCTGTCCCCAATGCTCTGATCGTGCGCATCTACAGATGAGAAACAAGCGGCTGGACATTCTCCGCTGTATTGCCGTCATCACCGTGATTCTCCATCATTCAGGAGAATCCACCTTCTTCACACGAGTAGGATGGACGGGTGTGGACCTGTTTTTTGTGTTAAGCGGTTTCTTAATTTCTGGCCTACTATTCAGCGAGTATAAGAAACGCCATTCGATTGGCTTCAAGCGATTTTTCATTCGGCGAGGACTGAAGATCTACCCTGCCTTCTACGTGTTCCTCCTCCTCACGGGTATCACTGGGGAGTTGGTTCTTCACTCGCATCCAACGGGTGGGCAGTATCTCCATGAGATTTTTTTCGTGATGAACTATGAGCACGGAGTTTGGGACCACACGTGGAGCCTAGCGGTAGAGGAGCATTTCTACATCTTCCTCCCCCTCTTTCTTTTCATTCTTGCGAGACTTTCCTCGAATCGCGAAAACCCTTTTCGCTCTATTCCCCAGGCAGCCGCCGTGATTGCGGCCCTCTGTCTGATTTTTCGGACCGTCTCCATCTTTGTTGGAAAGCCAAACTTTAACATGGCGTATATTGGGTCACACGAGCGGATGGACGCACTCTTCAGCGGCGTGCTCATCGGCTACTTTTATCACTTTCGGCCGGTAGTGCTTGAAGAACTGATGCGCCCCACAGTGAATCGTGTTGCTATCGCAGCAGGTTCCCTTGGTCTGCTTTCTTCTGCGTATCTCTTTGGTCGAGATAGCATGTTTTTGGCCACGTTTGGATACTCTTTTATTTACCTAGGATTCGCTGGCGTTTTGCTACTGAGTCTTTACGTCCGGGGAATCTTTTCGGGAAAATTGGCATGGATTATGGAACTTGTGGGGAGTTTGGCCGCATACGTGGGAATGTATTCCTATTCGATCTACTTATGGCACGGCCCTGCCGCGGCTTGGCTGCCCGGTTTTTTTCGACGCACGCTGGGATTCCCTGTCGGAGAATACGGTCGCTTCGCGGTTTATTTCATAGGAAGTCTGGTGATCGGCATTGTAATGTCGAAATTGGTTGAGTATCCAATCCTTCGCCTGCGCGATCGGATCTTACCTGCTTCTAACATCGTCCCGGTGGCAGCGCAGGTGGAAATCGGACCACCGCCCACGACAACGTCAGATGCCCCCGTTCCAACGAGATGAGAGGGCCGCAGGTACTTTCAGACCCCCAAGGGTGGCGCGAGTTGATCCAGGCTAGGGTGCGCCCACGATTGGAAGAAATGATGGCCCCGGTGAACTGGTGATGACTCCAAGGGAGTGACAGTATTTACTAATCGGAGCATAAAGTAGTGAACGCTTATCGGGGTTGCCGCATCTAACGAGGCATGAGCGGAAACCCGTATGATGCTCGGATGCTTTCACCTCAGGCCAAAGAAGATTTGCGGCGGCGCGTGGTCCACGCGGTCGTCGAGCAGGGTATGCGGCCGGCCCAGGCGGTGCGCGTTTTCCGCGTGTCGCGCACGGCGGTCCATGGGTGGGTTAAGGCATATGGCGCGGGCGGCGCGCGAGCGTTGCGGGCTCACAAGCTGGGGCGACCCAAACGTTCGCGACTGGCCGGTCACCAGGCAGCGACGGTGGTGAAGCTGATCGCCCTGCGTTGTCCGGATCAACTGCAGTTGCCGTTCGCGTTGTGGACGCGGCAGGCGGTGTGCCAATTGCTGGCCGAACGGTTCGGCCTGCGCGTGTCGGTGTGGACGGCGGGACGTTATCTGCGGCATTGGGGCCTGACACCGCAGAAACCCGTGCGGCGCGCCTACGAGCGGAACCCCGCCGCAGTGCAGCGCTGGCTGAAAGAGGTATACCCTGCGATTCATGCAAGAGCCAAGCGGGAGAAGGCCGAAATCCATTGGGGCGATGAGATGGGCCTGCGTTCGGACCACCAAAGCGGCCGCAGTTACAGCAAGCGCGGACACACGCCGGTGATTCCAGGAACGGGCCAGCGCTTCGGCTGCAATATGATTTCGACCATCACCAATCGGGGAACGCTGCGCTTCATGGTGTTCAAAAAACGCTTCACGCAGCCGGTGCTGCTGGCGTTCCTGCGCCGCCTGTTGCGTTCGGTGAAAGGGAAGGTGTACTTGATCGTGGACGGTCATCCGGTCCATCACGGGAAAATGGCGCAGCGCTGGCTGGCCGCACAACAGCAGCGCATCGCGCTGTTCTTTCTGCCCGGGTACAGTCCCGAACTGAACCCCGACGAGTTGTTGAACCAAGACGTCAAATCGCACGCCGGCCGCCGGCGTCCCAAAGACCAAACGCACATGATGAGATCGTTGCGCGCTCATCTGCGTAGCACACAGAAACAGCCGGCCAAGGTCCGGCGCTATTTCCACGAGGAACATGTAGCCTACGCCGCCGCTTGACATTGTTCACTACTTACCGCTCGGAGTAGTAACACATTCAGAAATCCGTTTTTTACTATAAATTAGCTAGGGGATGGTGAGGATCCATTGTCCGGCAAGCCCACATTGGTGAGACAGCACGCGACACCGGAGAGGCGAACACATTCGCTGCTCCGCCACCCCGTTTTTGCCTTGTTGGGCCTTAGGCCTATCTTTGGACAGCATACCCATGCAGAAGAGGCTGCTTTGGGGGAATGGGCAACTGGAAGGTCGAGATTGGTGTTGCAGAGGGTGCCTCCGCTGTCACGCTCCGCCAGGTAATGTCGCCCCAGGGAAGCCTTTGGTTGATTGACCCGTTCCATGTCAGTCGCGTGCACCGCCTTAACGCCATGAAACGCGTTGCACACCGGGCAGTAGACGATATTGACAATGGGTGCGTTGTTTGGATAAACAAATTTAGCTTCGAGGCAGTAAACGGCTGGGTCGATCCAATCAACTTTTTATTTATAGATGGTGATCACTCTGAGACGGGGGTTCAACGGGATTGGGATGACTGGCATCAATACGTGATACCGGGAGGGATAGTCGCTTTCCACGATGCAGCGGTATTTCAGGGAGGGTGGCCCCAACCAAATTGGGGCCCAGTCAGAGTTGTAGATAGACTTTTTCGCTCGCGGGCTCTTTCAGGATGGAAAATTGTTCACGAGGTGGATTCACTGGTAGTGGTTCAGCGATCCTGAACAGTGCTGGGTTTCGCCGAGCCAGAATCAAGTTGAAAAAACTTCTTTTCTGTGTTCATCGGTGATTTATTGCTTCCTTTTGATCTGTATTTACGGAACTGCTGGAACCGGCACAGATTCTGATGGCTTTCGAGGAAGGGCATAAGGTTAAATAGAGCTGTCATCTACCAGGAGAGGAACTGATCATTTGCACATTAGTCCAAGAGATCGCGTAAACCCTGTCGGGTCGAAACTGTGAAAATAGCCTTCAGTTATAATGCCTCACGCCGGCATGTGACCGAGAAATATCTCTCCGATACACTCGCTCCTGGATCCGCGATTCATTTCGACTTGGACCTGTTCAGACCCAACATCAGCGTCCTTCAATTACTCGAGATCGCACGGAATAACAACCAAGTTCCGGACGTATTTGCCCACCTCGTCCATACACCTGGCCTTCCCCGCGATCTTACTCTCGCTCCAGTGCCTACAGTATCTTTGGACATCGATTCGTTTGGGTGGACTGCCTCGCGTATCAGGTGGTCAATGTTATTCGACTACGTGTTTGTTTGGCATTTGTCATTCGTGCCTTTGTACCAAGCGGCTGGTCATCCAAAAGTGTTCGCTCTTCCGCACGCCGTGGATGCAAACCTATTTAGTCGAGGTAACTCCAAGACAGCTTGCCCATTAGACTTGGGGTGGATCGGTGAGTTCGGCTACGGTCATTACGCCAGGCGGCGAAGGATCATCGAGTCGCTTGCGACTCGATTCAAAATGAATGACTTCCGGAAAAGATACACCAAAGAGGAGACCGCTGAAATCTACCGCCAATGTAAAATTGTAGTGAACGTGAGCCGGGACGATTTTCCTTCAGAAGCGAACATGCGTTGTTATGAAGGGATGGCCGGTGGAGCTCTTCTAATCACGGGGATACCCACAGAGCTGCCAGAGTGGGGCTTTTGTGAAGGCACACATTTCGTAGGGTGGCGCAATGAGGCGGAAATTCCCGGTCTCGTTGACTATTATCTCAACCACGAAAAAGAGGCTGCCGAAATTTCTCGCGCCGGCCAAGAATTGACCCTCAGAAATTTCACGTTCCAGTGTTGTAGAGACAAGATGACAAGCGTGCTTCAAGAGAACTCGGGTCAGTTCTTTTCGCCAGCGCGAAACTGGCCGCCTGAAGATGTCTACTTGACTTATCTTGAATATTATTATCGCTATCAGTTGCTTGATGCTGCGCTGGAGGAATTTACTAAATTGAGGAATGCAAGTCCGCGGGCTTACCGGAGGGGACTCCCGATGGTGCTCAAGACTATGCGCCATGTTCTAGGTCGTAGCCTGTTTTAAGTGCCAAGATGGGTATCGGTTTGGAGTTAGGGAGGAACTTTGATGCGAGCTTTGGTTACGGGTGGAATCGGCTTCATTGGGACAAACCTCGCCCATCGGCTGTTGTCCGATGGCAATGAGGTTATTCTTTTTGACAACCTTAGCCGCGCGGGTGTTCAACACAATCTCGATTGGCTTAAAGTAAAACATGGCAACCAATTGCAGTTCGTCCACGGTGACGTACGTGATTACGACGCTGTTTTAAAAACGATACAAAATGTGGATGTAGTATTCCATCTCGCAGCTCAGGTAGCGGTGACAACGTCGATCTCGAATCCAAGAGAAGATTTTTCGATAAATGCACAAGGGACCTTGAATGTCTTGGAAGCAGCAAGACGCCAAGAACCAATGCCTGTCGTGCTGTACACGTCGACGAATAAAGTGTACGGCGGCCTCGAACATTTACGCGTCGTTGAGCGTTCTTCCCGGTACGAGTTCGAGAATCTACCGCAAGGTGTGGCGGAAACTTGTCCACTTGACTTCCACTCACCCTATGGATGTTCGAAGGGCGCAGCCGATCAATACGTACGTGACTATCACCGTATCTATGGGTTGCCCACTATCGTTTTTCGTATGTCCTGCATCTACGGGCCACACCAGTTTGGTAATGAAGACCAAGGCTGGGTAGCGCATTTCTGTATTACTGCAATTCGCGGTGGGCAATTAACAATCTATGGCAACGGAAAACAAGTGCGCGATTTACTCTACGTGGACGAACTTGTGGAACTTATGCTTCGTGCATGCAGGAATATCAATCGGATAGGTGGTCACGTATTTAATGTCGGCGGTGGACCCGCTAACACAATTGCCGTTTGGACCGAGTTTCGAGATGTCTTGCGACCCCTGATCGGCAATCTGCCTTCGATGAAGTTCGACGAATTCCGTCCAGGAGATCAGAAAATTTATGTAAGCGATATCGGGAAGGCACAAACACAGTTGGGTTGGGCCCCAAGTGTAAAAATCGAGGAAGGCTTAGGGATGCTGATCAATAGTTGGAAAATGGATCAGCAAAACTCCCGTGGGTAGGAGATTCGGACTTCCATAAGTTAAATATCTGGTTATCTTATCACTGTTAGCTTCCATTGGGGTTAATAACTGACATTTTATATAAAAGTGAGGCTGCTTCTTGAACCGCTGTATGAATGCGTCGTTACGCACTGGCAAGGGATGTGGGCGCCTGCAATACAGTTTACAGATGTCTTTTGATGCAGAATACCCCTTCGTATTTACGGCGTTATATGTGGGCACCATCGCCCCTTCTTTCGGGCCTTCCTCAGACCCGCTAGCCGGGGCAACGGCTTTTGGTTCTCGCGGACATTTCAGAATCTCTGATAGCCCTAACTTTTGTTCGCAAGGAACTTCCGTCGCAGTCCGAGCCAATGACGAATCGGCCGAGTAACTTTCAGGAGCGAAAACCAAATCCAGTAGAAGCTAGAAGTGACTCGAGACTTGATAGGGCCAAGCCGTGCCAATAGATTAGCCCTAAGTTGCCCTCTCTGAAGCCTGTCCGTCGCAGCATCGACTGTATAGTAGTGCCATGCTGCGTCGTCTCCAAGACTCCAGTTGTAACTCGCCTCTGCGTGTCGGTGCAAGGGCGTGGCTCCCTGTCTCAAGTAAGCGTAGTCGTGGTTTTGATGCACCGCCACAACCATCCGGCTCGCATCTATCAATCGCACCTTATTCTTGCGGGCAAACCAAACGAGCCAGGGATCCCAACCGTTACGACCGATTAAGAAGGGCAGCATTTTCCGGTAATAGAGATCGCGGGAGAAGCAGAAATAGTCGACCCAACTCGGCCCATTCTGTTTGCCGCTGAGTAGGGCAAGGGATCGCAATCGATGGTCCCAGTCAGGTTGTCCAAAGTCCCATGGCTCCGTAATATTCGTGTCCCAGCGCCGCCCGATCATAAGGAACTCATTGTAGGCTTTGGAGGTCAACTCAAGTGCCGCGCGGAAGTCTGAAGCCAGCATTATGTCGCAGTTCGCATAACAAAGAATGTTATGGCGGGAGATTTCGTTGGCACGGTCGAACATGTAGCTCAGGTACTTGGTGCCATTTTCATTGCGGCGGACTTGGGGTTCGTGCCGAATGCCTAGATCCCGACAAGTCTCGGCGGCGCCATCCTCATCTCCAAAGAGTATCACCTCCACATCCGGGTGCAGCAGCGTCCAACTCTTGAGGGCGTTCCGCTGAATGATGCCGCTGTGGCCATGAAATGGCTTGGGGGTTGAGAAAACGGTCAGCATTCGAGTGACTCTCCTAGCCATGCCAAGGTGTTTCTGCTCGGCCGCGCCGAAATCCTGATCAATCGGCTTTAGCATTATAGGCCAGTTTCGATTGTGAGAAGTGGCGCAGGAGGCGACTGTCTTAGCTCCATAATTCTGTCACCCCTTAACGGCAACGTGAAAATGTCACCCTATGAGACAGGAGACATTCACGTTGAGTCGGAAGGAACTGCAGCGAGTGAACGTCATTACTGCTTGCGTCAAAGGAGACATGGCGTGTGCCAGCGCCGCCGGACTCCTGTGCCTGAGCGTGCGCCAGATTAAGCGCTTGAAAAAGCGTCTGCGCGAAGACGGGGAGGCGGCGCTGGCTCACGCCAACCGCGGCCGGCCCAGCCCTCGCCGCACGCCCGAGCGCACTCGCCAGGCGGTCTTGCGCCTGTACCGCACCAAGTATGCCGGGTTCAACGACCATCACCTCTGCGAAAAGCTCAACGAGGTCGAAGGTCTCTCGCTCAGCCGCGAAACCCTGCGC
>Ga0208038_1000660_pt1 | contig 24505 bp, 22 predicted proteins | sample June2015DPH_16_1_FD_184714 | JGI IMG/M metagenome (GOLD analysis project Ga0208038, IMG submission 184714) | Peatland microbial communities from SPRUCE experiment site at the Marcell Experimental Forest, Minnesota, USA - June2015DPH_16_100... | ecosystem: Environmental > Terrestrial > Soil >...
CACGTAGACGGGCAGCCTGCTTGAGCACCCGATGCCGGAAACGAGAACGATCTCGTCCTTCTCGAAGCCCGTCCTGTCTATGGCCCGAATGAGGGCGCCGAGCATGATGCCTATTCCGCAGCCGGGACACCACACGTGGGGGAACTTCTTATCATGGCGGAGATACTTGTGGATGAGCTTTGTGATCTCGGCCATCAGTATACCTCCATTATGGCCTTCAGTATCTCGTCGGGCGTGATCATCGTGCCGTCGACCTTGCTGAGCCTCCTGACGAGCGCCTTGCCCAGGTTGACCCGCTTCACCTCGCGTGATATCTGCCCCATGTTCATTTCCGGGACGATCACCGCCCGGCATCCGCCGAGCGCCTTTTCCACGGCCGTCCTCATGAAGGGCCAGATGGTCGAAAGCTTGAGAAGGCCCGCTTTTATGCCGCCCTCCCTGGCGTCGCGGACGGCCCTCTTCGCGGACCGGGCTACGGCCCCGTAGGCGATGACCCCTATCTCCGCGTCGTCCATGAGATAGAAATCGCCCTGGTGGATCTCCGCCATGTGCTGGCTTATTTTCCTGAAGAGGCGGGAGATGAAGGGTCCTATCTCGTCGGGCCTTTCCGTAGGAAAGCCGCGCACGTCGTGGGTGAGGCCCGTGACATGGTAGCGGTAGCCCTCACCGAAATCGGCCATGGCCGGGACGCCGGAGGGCGTGTTCTCGTAGGGGACATACCATTCGGGCGGCACCTTGGGTTTTACCCTGTTCACGATCTGCATGGCTTCGGGAGGAGGAAGGACTACCTTTTCCCTCATATGGGCCACTACCTCGTCGAGGAGCAGTATAACGGGGTTCCTGAAGCGCTCGGAGAGGTTGAAGGCGCGGACCGTCAGCTCGAAACACTCCAGAACCGTGGAGGGGGAGAGGACTATGATCGGATGGTCGCCGTGGGTTCCCCACCTCGCCTGCATCACGTCGCCCTGCGCGGGTGAAGTGGGCAGGCCGGTGCTCGGCCCCCCGCGCATTACGTTGACGACCACGCAAGGCACCTCCGCCATGACGGCGAAGCCGATATTCTCCTGCATGAGCGAGAAACCCGGGCCGGAGGTGGCGGTCATCGATTTGACGCCCGCCAGGGACGCGCCTATGATGGCGCCCATGCTCGCGATCTCGTCCTCCATCTGAATGAAGGTGCCCCTGGCGGCAGGCAGCCTGACAGAGAGGACCTCCGATATCTCCGTGGCCGGCGTAATGGGATAACCCGCGAAGAACTTGCAGCCGGCGCGCAGTGCGCCCTCGACTATCGCTTCATTTCCCTGGAGCAGCACTTCTTCGTGGTGCCGTTTTTTCATCCGCCCTCCTGGCAGACGCCCTCTTCCCTGTTCTCCTCTATTGTGATCGCGAAATCGGGGCAGCGAAGCTCGCAGAGGCCGCAGCGCCCGCAAAGGGAAGGGTCTTTCACGTAGGGCAGGCCCGTCTCGTCGATGGCGAGGGCCTTTTTAGGGCAGAAGGCGGCGCAGATGCCGCAGCCCTTGCACCAGGCCTTGAAGATGTCGATGCGCGGCGGCGATTTCTTTTTTTTCTGCTGTTGTTTTTCCATTATATACTAAGTTTTATCGCATTTTTGCGGCTATAGTCAAATGTCTACGCACATTACGATTAGGTAGGGGGCCTGGCTCTTTTCGCGCCTGACTTTGTCGCGCGTCACCCTGCGGGACTCCGACGTTTGCGGCCCACCGACCACGCCTTCGGCGCGGTGCCCGCCGCCGAGGAGCGTGCGACCCGCTATGCGGGTACCCCGCCGCCTATGTACGCCTCCGTTCCTCGGGCTTGCGCTTCGCGTCATCCACAAAAATAGCCCAGGCCCCTCGTATCTCCGTGTATCCCGGGCTCACATTTTTTTTACCGGGAGATTGTCATCCCGACCACGACGAACACCATTGACAGGAAGATAAAATCGATCACGCCGAGCCCGTATAAAAAGCAAGGCTGCGAAGAAATCCTGTAACCTTTTTATCGGCAAACGCGACTTGTTTGACAGCGGTGTCTTACGCCGTTTACAAGGTTTAGGTTGCGAAGAGCATGGATGTCATATATCTTTATCGATATGACTGCCCGACGGCGGCAGACCGTCGTGACGAAAGAGACGGACCCAAATCAGCACGTGGAGGACTTATGAGAAAGGTTTTTGTATTGGTGTTTTTCTTCATGATTATTACGGGCGGCGCCCTTGCCCAGACCCAGCCACCCGCTCCCCAGGGATACGGCCCTCCGCCTTCCGGCGAATACGGCCAGCCACCCGCTCCCCAGGGATACGGCCCTCCGCCCGGCGCAGGATACGGTCAAGGCCAGCCGCCCGCTCCCCAGGGATACGGCCCGTCTCAAGGATACGTACAGCAGCCTCCTCCGGGCTACGGGCCGCCGCCTCAGCAAGAAGCCCCGCCGCCGTATCAATTCGCTGCCCCTCCCGACGTGGTTCCCATACCGGGAACTTACGCCTACTTCGTTCCGGGCAACGTCGACGTTCTCTTTTATCAGGGCTACTGGTACCGGCCCTTCGGGGGCCGCTGGTACAGGGCCCTGTCCTATAACGGACCCTGGATATTCCTTCCCGGTCCGAGGGTTCCCCGTGCCCTGGTCACGCTGCCGCCGGGCTGGCGCAGGGTCCCGCCTGGTTACCGTCCCATACCCCACGCGGAACTGCACAGGAACTGGCAGAAATGGGAGCGGGAAAGGCACTGGGAGGGCCACCGGTAAGGATGCTGGAAGGGCCGTTTTCCCTCACGCAGCCGGCAGTGTAAAAGGCCTGGAAGGAATCGACTCGACGTTGTTGCCGCCGGCCCGCGGCAACAATGTCTTTTCCGACCTGGCCGGCCACCCTTTTTCCGGCAGCGGACACCACCCTCCTGTCGCGAGGGTTGCCATCAGCTTGTACGAAGGTCCCGGGTAAAGACAGCGAAAGTGACTTCACTGCGGGCGGATTTAACCCCCGGTTTCGCTAGCAATCACCACTTGTAAATATGCAGCCTTCCTCCCCTCAGCCATGGGATCGTGTCTTCGGCCACGGGTACGAAGTCGTCCGCATTAGGCGCGAAAAGGGCCTGTCCCCTGATGTACACCGGCGCTAAAAGACGTAGTCACTCTAAAAAAGTTCTTGCAAGTTGGAGGGATAAGCTCCAATTTATAGAGAGGGGGTAGCCGGGATGAAAGGGCCGTGGGCCGTGGGCGTGGATGTGGGCGCCACGAAGATAGAGGCGGCGAGGGTAAACCTCGGCGGGATGGTCGGAGATTCGATCAGAACGGCTACGAACGTTTCCAGAGGCCCCAAGGCGATTATAGCCGATATCCTGGAGGCAGTCAGGACATTGACTGAAAGGGCCGGCTCGGACCCGGCAGGCGTCGGCGCAGGCATCGCGGGCCAGATCGACAGGGATACGGGCTCCGTCCGCTTCGCGCCGAATTTGGGCTGGCGCGACGTGCCGCTCCGCGCAGACCTGGAGGAGGCGCTGGGCATCGATACCGTGGTGACGAACGATGTGCGGGCGGCCACTTTCGGGGAATGGCTTCATGGTGCAGGGCGCGGGTACAACGATATAGTCTGCGTCTACGTGGGTACCGGCATAGGGGGCGGCGTCGTAGCAGCCGGCCGGATGCTTTCGGGCTGCACTAATACTGCCGGCGAAATAGGCCACATAACGATCGACCTCAACGGTCCCCCTTGCACGTGCGGCAACAGGGGGTGCCTGGAGGCCCTTGCCGGCGGATGGGCGCTGGCGAGGGCTGCCCGCCTGATGATAGAGGAAGACCCTAAGGGAGGCAGGACGCTGTTGGAGATGGCCGGAGGCATTACAGCCGACGTCAGCGCGGAGACGATAGCCAGGGCTGCCAAAAAGGGCGATGCCATGGCCCTTCGGCTCCTCGAAGACGCGGGCCGGGCGCTGGCCGCGGGCTGCGTGAGCCTCGTCAATGCCTTCAACCCCTGCAGGCTGATACTGGGGGGCGGCGTCGTCGACGGGGTGCCCGAGCTGATCGACAGGGTGCGCCGCGGGCTCGACCAGCGGGCGCTGCCTGCGGCGAGGGCGGGCGTAGAGGTGGTCCCGGCAGTGCTGGGGCCTATCGCCGGCGTCGTGGGCGCGGGAAGCCTTGCCCTCCATATACGCTCCGACCAAGGGCAGGCCTGATTTCGGGAGTCTATGCCATGCGCATCGGTCTTGCGGCGGACCACGGCGGCTTTGCATTGAAAGAAGAGCTGGCGGCGCTCCTTCGGGCCGCCGGCCATGACCTGGCCGACTTCGGCCCGGCAGCCCTCGACCCGGCGGACGACTATCCCGATTTCGTTGTGCCAATGGCGAGGGCCGTCTCGGAAAGAAAGGTGGAACGGGGGATAGCCGTCTGCGGCAGCGGCGTGGGGGCCTGCATCGCGGCTAATAAGGTCCCCGGCGTGCGGGCGGCCCTGGTGCACGACACTTTTTCCGCCCATCAGGGCGTGGAGGACGACGACATGAACGTCATCTGCCTGGGCGGGAGGGTCGTCGGCACTGCCATGGCGTGGGAGCTCGTCACGGTGTTCCTGTCCGCCCGCTTTGCCGGCTCGGAGCGCTTCCTCAGGCGTCTCGGCAAAGTGCGGCAGTTAGAGGGAAAGGAGAATTCATAATGGCTCAAAAAAGCAAGGCCGCAGGTTTGCAGGAGCAGGGACCGGCCGGAGATGTCAATCGGCAGGTGCTCCGCCTCGGGCCGGAGGGAGCACCCAAGGCGAGGATGGAGCGGCTGGAGAGCGAGAGATTCATGGAGCGCCTCTGGCAGAAGGACGGATCGCTCTGGACCGCCGATCCGGCGGGCGCGGAAAGGATCCGGTCCGCCCTGGGTTGGCTGGACGCTCCCAGGAAGATGCAGGCGCTGGCGCCCGAGTTCGGGCTGTTCGTAAAGGAGGTCAAGGCGGCGGGCTTCACTCATGCGGTCCATATGGGCATGGGAGGGAGCAGCCTGGCGCCGCTCGTTTTCAGGCAGATGTTCAAGCCCGCCCCCGGCGGGCTGCCCCTGACGGTGCTGGATACGACGGACCCGGCGACGATCGTCGCCCTGGACCGGAAGCTCGACATGGAGACCACGCTCTTCATCGTGGCAAGCAAGTCAGGTACGACGGCAGAGCCTCTGGCCTTTGAGGACTATTTCTTCGACAGGGTGAGGGCAGTCAAGGGGGAAAGGGCAGGGGAGAACTTCGTCGCCGTCACGGACCCGGGTACGCCCCTTGGAGAGTCGGCCCGGAAGAAGCGCTTCCGCCGGACCTTTCCGGGTCTTATCGACGTGGGCGGAAGGTACTCGGCCCTCACTTTTTTCGGGCTCCTTCCCGCTGCCCTCCTGGGCCTCGACACGGACAGGCTCCTTGGCGAGGCCCTTCGCATGGCCTCCGCATGCGGACCTTCTATCCCGGCCCAGGGGAACCCGGCAGCCGTGCTGGGCGCGGTCATGGGCGAAATGGCGGCATCGGGAAGGGACAAGCTGACCTTCCTTCTTCCCGGCGAGCTTGCCACCTTCGGCATGTGGCTGGAGCAGCTCATCGCCGAGAGCACCGGCAAGGAAGGGACGGGAATCGTGCCGGTTACGGGCGAGCCGGCCGGCGACCCTCTGGTCTACGGCAACGACAGGCTCTTCATCCACATCTACCTGAAGGGGCGAGAGCACGAAGACCTTGAGAGCTCCATCCTGACGCTGCAAGCGGCAAACATGCCCATAGTCTTCATAGGCATCCCGGAGCCGGCTGCAATCTGCCAGGAGTTCTTCCGCTGGGAGGCGGCATGCGCCGTAGCGGGCGCCGTACTGGGTATAAACCCCTTCGACCAGCCAAACGTCCAGGAGAGCAAGGACGCGACCAACCGCCTTTTGCAAAGCGTCGGGGAGCGCGGCGGCCTGACGGAGCCGGCGCCGGTCGCGACGTACGGCCCCTTGAGGTTCTTCACCAGGGACGGGGCGGAGAGCCCCGAGGGTCTCCTGTGGGCGTTCCTGGCCCGGGCCCGGACCGGCGATTATATCTCGCTCCAGGCCTACCTGCCGGAGGAGGCCTCAACGGACCGCACCCTGCAGGCAATGCGGCTCAGGCTGAGGGACGCCCTCGGCTTTGCCACAACCTTGGGCTATGGACCCCGCTTCCTCCATTCTACCGGACAACTGCACAAAGGCGGGCCCGATACGGGACTCTTCATCCAGTTGACGTGCCGTGACGCCACGGATATCTCCATTCCCGGCAGGCCGTACACCTTCGGCGTCTTCAAGAAGGCCCAGGCCCTGGGCGACCTGGAGGCCCTCATAAGGCACGGCCGGCGGGTTATGCGCATAGACCTTGGCGACAATGTAAAGAAGGGCCTTGCCCACCTCCAGCGGCTCCTCGAGGGGGCACTGGCTATCGGGGGGCAGAGGGGGTAGGCAGGCGGTGACGGCATGAGCGGAAATTACGAGATCGGCATGGCAGGGCTGGGGGTAATGGGCCGGAACCTGGCCCTTAACATGGCAGACAAGGGGTTTTCCGTTATAGGATACGACACGGACCCGGAAAAGACGGATGCCCTCGTCCGCGAGGCGGCCGCGAGGCCGGCAGCGGGGGCCGGGGACATAGCCGCCTTTGTCCGCTCCCTGCGCCTTCCCCGGGCAGTCATGATGCTCGTGCCCGCAGGCAAGGCCGTAGATGCGGTGATCGGGTCCCTCCTGCCCCATCTTCAGCGGGGCGACGTCCTCATAGACGGGGGAAACAGCCATTTCAGAGAGACGGAGGCCAGGGCGCGCAGCCTGGAAGAAGGGGGGATACTTTACCTTGGCGTCGGCATTTCGGGCGGCGAGGCGGGGGCGCGCTTCGGCCCGAGCATCATGCCCGGCGGCCCTGCAGCGGGGTACGAGCGGGTGCGGCCCATACTGGAAGCGGTCGCCGCGAAGGTAGACGGCGAGCCGTGCGTGGCCTATCTCGGTCCGGGTTCGGCGGGGGACTACGTCAAGATGGTCCATAACGGCATCGAGTATGCAGTTATGCAGCTCATAGCGGAATCGTACGACCTTATGAAACGGGGGCTGGGCCTGCCCAACGAGCGGCTCAGGGAGATCTTCGAAAAGTGGAGCGCCACGACCCTTCGGAGCTACCTGATCGAGATCACTGCCCTGGTCCTCGGGAAAAAGGACGACTCCGGCGCCTTCCTCGTAGACGCGATCCTGGACGAGGCCGCCCAGAAGGGTACCGGCAAATGGACGGCCCAGGACGCCATGGAGCTGCGGGTGCCCGTTCCTGCGATAGACGCAGCCGTTGAAATGAGGGACCTGTCCGATCTGCGCAGTGAGAGGCAGGGGGCATCCCGCCTGCTCGGCGGCCCCGCGCCCGTCATCGGGCAGGACGAGGCCGCCCTCGTAAGCAGCCTGGAGCCGGCCTTGAGGGCCGCTATGGTCATCGTATATGCCCAGGGCATGGCCCAGCTTAAGGCGGCGTCGGCAGCTTACGGCTACGGTCTGAGCCTGGAGGCGGTGGCGAAGATCTGGAGGGGGGGCTGCATCATCCGCTCGTGGCTCCTCGAGCCGATCCGCAGGGCTTTCAGGGACAGGCCCGACCTCCCGAACCTGCTCCTTGACCCTGTTTTTGCAGGGATGGTCTCCGCCGACCAGGCGGCTCTTCGTTCCGTCATCGCCACGGCTGTCGGGCACGGCATACCGGTGCCCTCCATGACCGCCTGCCTGGCCTATTTCGACGCCTACCGGAGCAGCCGCTTGCCCGCGAACCTCGTCCAGGCCCAGCGGGACTACTTCGGTGCCCACGGGTACAAGAGGGTGGATAAGGACGGCAGCTTCCACACGGAATGGGAGGGGTGAGGCGGCAGATGAAAATAATCCCTGCCATTCTCGCCGAGACTTGGGACGACTTCCTGGTCCGCATGAGGCAGGCTGAAGTCTTCACCGACTATGTCCAGATCGACCTCATGGACGGAAAGTTCGTGCCCGCGGCAAGCTTTCCGCCGGAGATGCTTTCCAGGGTCGTCACAAGGCTCAGGTTCGAAATACACCTGATGGTAGACGACCCGATAGGGTACCTGGCGCAGATAAAAAACCCGGCCCTCGAAAAAGTGATCTTTCACATAGAGGCGGCAACGGACCCCCTCGACGCCATCTCCCACATCGCGGAAAGGGGCCTTAAGGCAGCCCTCGCCTTTAGACCGGAAACGGAATTCTCAGATATGACAGGGATCGCGGAACAGGCGGGCGACCTCCTCTTCCTGACCGTGGACCCCGGGCGCTACGGGAGCCCTTTCAGGCCCGAGGTACTGAAAAAAATTCAAGATGCGCGCAAAACCTTTCCGGATAAGACGATTTCCGTGGACGGGGGGGTTTCACTCGATAACCTGGAGCGCCTTTGGCACGCGGGTGCCGACTGCGCAGTGGTCGGGAGCAGGATCTTCCTCAAAGGAGAACCGTCTGCGAATTACAGGCTCTTCGTCGAGGCGGCCTCAAAGCTCAAGGCAGGCACGCCTGCTTGAGCCGGCTCGTGCGGCCGGGTTAATTCCGCGCCTTTTCCGTCGTTTGCTCGGCGCGGCGTCCTCGACGTACACGAACAGTACGCCTCCGGCGCGCGCTTTCGCAAAGCAACGAAAAATCCATCGGAATTTCCTCCGGCCGCAAAAGAAGTTTGTAACCACTTCACCTAGAAGTGCATGCAGCGCGCCGTTCTGCAAATGTGATAATTACGGGTTGAAAGCGATAACAGCAACATGAACGGGAAGCGGGCGGCATTTCCCATCAATCGGTCCATTCCTCAGGCGGCATCTCATCCCTTCGCACGTTCATTGAAGAAAGGTGCGGCCCTCAAGATATCAAGGTTAGGTGAATTGCACTTCAAAGTGCACCAGGGAGGACAAGTCACGTTAGTCAACTACGTCCCCAAGGAAGAGAAGGAAAGATTTCAGGAAGGAGGCGCGCGGGTCCGAAGGACTGTCAGTCTGCCGTGTGGAGTGCTCCCGGTCCGCGCCTTACGCCTGTCTCTTCAGGACCGCAACATCCTCACATACGCAAAATGTATGCTCCGGTGTGCGGCCCCTCGATCACGTGAAAATCCATCGAAATTCCCTCTGGCCGCAAAAAGCAGCTTTTACTGGTCTCACCCGCAAAGGATCAACTTAGCCTATGTCGTTCTTGCCATTTCCACCTATAATGCGTGAAGACGTGAGCAGGCTGTCATCATCGATGATTCTCGTTAGGACAAAGATAAGCTTCTCCAGTATTCTTTGAATAACGATTTGCAGTCAAGATCATTTCTGAGGTTTGCTTTGGATGGTTTGGAACCTTTCATCTTCATTAAATCAACCCTTATTAATTCGCAGTCATTATCTGATATACCGAGCGCAGTGCCAAAATATTCATATTTTACTGGTTTACCAGCTGGGATGCTCGAAGCGTTAGGTGTGAGTAATTTCAGGTTTAGACGGTGAAAGGCAAAGCCCAAGAATACAAGAATACTAGCCTGACTTATCTTTTGGTGGATCATAGATATCTCACTGGAATTCGTATCCATCCCCTCGGTGAATGTTCTTATTTGCGACGCAAGAGACAACAATAGATCCCCGCTCGGTTCTGCGCCAAAATCTACTCTGCCCAACGCATTAGTCGTTTGCCAAGGTAAAGGACCAACGACCCCGTACGGATGGTAGATTTCAATACGGTTTACCAGTTCGGAAGCTCTACGGTCATCTATCTGATAGTAGGTTTGCAAAGAATGATAAAGAAACTGCTCGACGCATCTATCGTAATTGAACACTATCAGTGCTATGGACGAAAGACGTTTCTCCACTTCACTGATTGTGCAGTTCTCTGTAAGGAGTTGCATAAAACTATTGAACCAGGTAGTGGATAACCGCTCGTAATTCGGGTGATCATTATATCGTTGTCTATCCACATATAGTAAGCTTTTTCTTTCGGCCTGAAGAATTGCCCTGGCAATTGCCAATTTTCCACAAAATTCTATCTTTTCGTTTCCGCCATGGGCGTCTATAAAGTTATCTATCGAGATTGCTTGCGGCATTGCGTCGCGTATTATCCATGCAGCGTGGAGATAAGGATTTATATCTCCAGGGCGACCGTCCGGATGGCGGACTTTCTGTTGCAGAGCGCCAACTATTACGTGGTCCCCGCTAATGCGCCTGCTAAAATCATCGAACCGAATATCGAGAAGAGTCGCTATTTGTTTCTTGAGCTCTATCCCAGTCGGGATCTTAACCTCTTGGCTTGCGCCTGCACCCACTACGACGACTGTTTGCTTATTAAACATGCTCTATCCACCCTGATGGGAAGGGCCGAAGGAGATGTTCTTAAGAAAGTAAATCTTTTTCCCTCGCCCTTCCTCAAGAACCTCTTACTTAATCCTGCAATCATTGTCGATTGTAACATCAGCCATCGGCTCGGTCGAGCAAATTCTATTCTTCCGGGACCGGCGAACGGCGGACACCCCCGTCCTCAAGACTTTCCGCGGCGGTACCCGCCGCCGGGGAAAGTGCGACCCGCTGCGCGGGTGCCCGCCGCCTATTTTACGCTCCGGTCAAACCCCGCCCAAGACCGGCCGGGGTTTGTGGGTGCGGCTATTACACCGCACGCGCGCCCCATTGATCACGGCGAAATACATCGAAATTTCCTCCGGCCGCAAAAGGGGCTTTTACGTATAGCACCTACGAGTGACGCGTCGGGCCAAAGGCTGTGAGTCACGCATTACCGCGGAAAGTCGACAACAACGAGCTCACCGGGAGGCGGGCGCTCTTTCCCGCCGATCCGGTGCAGCGTCTTGTTCGGCTTCTAGTAAAATGAAAAATCACTGGCGATAGACAAGAAGAAGAGTGCTTTTTCCTGATTGTCGGTGTCAAAACTGCGCATATTAAAGCCCTTCATTGCTTCACCGCCTCCGTTTATGCTGAACTGAGCCCGCCAAAGGGAGAGCAGTAGCAACTCTGAACGAGCCAAATTGTTTTCGTATCGTCCCTGTTTGAATGCCACAATGCTGTCCGTCGTTTCGTCATATTGCCAGAAATCGTCGTATGACATCACCGGCGAGTGAAAGAGGAAACTCCATAAGCGTTTGTTTGCATTTATCTTTGTATATTCTTTGTATTTTTCAACCAATCTTCCTTTTAACCCTTCTTCAAAGCCGAGAAGGACTTGCAATGTTCTCTGTAGATAAGGTTTGTCTACCACTGGTCGTTCCCTCTTCTTGACCCCTGCTGTATCGACGTATTGGTCATTTACAACGAGGTTGTTATGCAAAAGCAAATTCCTCGTGGCTTTGATTTCCTTGATGTCATCTCCAAACGCTTGCCGGAAATCTGGCCAGTCTAAAGACAGATATTCCAATAGCTTGCCGAAGAAGTCTTCGAAAGACTTGTAGGACAGGCTGTTTATATGCGCGTCTATGGCTTTCCGCAGCAGCCTGAAATAGTTTTCAAAGAAAGTATCTTTCTCGAATTTGAACTCGTTGGCCGGCAGTTTCTGCGGAAAGCTTCTCAGAAAATAGTGAAGGACGTCGGCAATCATGATCTCCATTGACGCGACGGCCATGACAAAAAGACCGTGCACAATCACTTCAGGTTTCGCGTCCGATACGTGGGCGGAAATCTCGTTCAACCTACCCACAGAGAGATCAACTGGATGTGTCAATCTCTTCAATACCATCAGATTGGGGTAATCCTCAATTCTCATCTGTTTTCCTTATACCGAACAAAGGGGTCCAAGGGGACGCTCTTCAATAAGTGATTCCTGAGAAGTAACTCCGAAGAGAAAACTGTTGTATCCAAGTATATGCAGTGCTAGAATGCCGCATGTACAAGAAAACACCTTCCCAACAAAGCCTGCTCGGCATAGAGACCCAGGTATCCCCTTCTTTGAGATAGGCCGAAGGGGACGTCCGTAAATAAGTAAATAACTGTTTCCCTCGCCCTTCCTCAAGAACCTCTTACTTACTCCTGCAATCATTGTCGATTGTAACATTTGCTATCGGCTCGGTCGAGTAAAATCTATTCTTCCGGGACCGGCGAACGTCGGACACCCCCGCCCTCAAGACTTTCCGCGGCGGTGCCCACCGCCGAGGAAAGTGCCACCCGCTGTGCGGGTGCCCGCCGCCTATTTTACGCTCCGGTCAAACCCCGCCCAAGGTCGGACGGGGTTTGTGGGTGCGGCTATTATGCCGCACCTGTGCGGCCCTTCGATCACGCGTCCCGACCCACGCCTCCGGCGCGGGTGCCCCGTCGAAATTCCCTCCGGCCGCAAAAGGTGTTTAATTATTTCACTGACGACCCCTCTGACCAAAACCAACCAAGTCGGTTTGCCGGGTACGCCCGATGACCACGGATCGTTAACCGCAACCACCTATTACGGGGGTCGTAAATCATCGAAATTTCCTCCGGGCGTGGGATGATCGCCTAGCGTGTGCAGCTGATCCCTCCGTCGGGGAAACGACCCCCCGCGCGGTCACAAGCCGCACCGAATGTCCCACAATCCCTAACAAGTGTCCGGTTTCTTGACACAAGGGCGGGCAGACAGACAAAGGCGCGATAGGCGCGGAGAATGCCCGATCCGGGCCTTTTCGCCGTCTCTTTTCTTTACGGACACCGGCTTTGTCCTCCTCCGAAAACAGGATGGACGGCCCTTTCGGAATGGCATGGGGATTGCGATACCTTCGGACGTGATGGATCGGAACAGCAGGTCCTACCTTCTCCTCGTCCTGGGACTGATCGCCGGAGTCGTGGGCTTCGGGGACAGATACTTCAACTCGCCCAGGCTCCTCGACCTGTCGGGCTTCGTGCCGGCGCCTCTGGAAGGTCTGCTTATATGGCTTTCAAGGATACTCTTTGTCCCCCTTATGGTCTTCTTCGTCGTCTCTTTGTGGTTCGGGAGGCACCTGCACAACCGCCAGTACTAGGCTCGGCGGGCTGAGGCGGCCGGGCCAATTCCGCGCCTTTTCCCTGTCTCTCAAGGCCGCAACATCCTCACATACGCAAAATGTATGCTCCGGTGTGCGGCCGCTCGATCACGGCGAAATCCATCGGAATTTCCTCCGGCCGCGAGAGAACTTTGACCCACTTCACCTACAAATGAACCTTATTGAATTATCAGAGGAGATGAAGGTTTCCGTTCGAAAGGGGAGGAACGCTCGCATGACCGAAAGTGGCCCCAAGAGACACAATTCGCTTCATGCTGTTGTTAGGACTTTACGGCATAGAAGATCACTACGTCGTTCGCGATTTTCATGCTTTTCCCAACCTGGACAGTACCTTCTTTGGCTTTGAGTGCTTTCTCAAGTTGAATGCGCTTTTCCTCAATCCAAGGTCTGCCCGCTCTGTTAGTCTTGTGCTGATAAAATGCGAAAACCTCTTTCGTCTTGAGCTCGGACCAAATCGCATGGGCTTCTGCGTCCAATACATGCTTCAAATCAGGCCGTTCTGCAGGCTCTAGACCGGTGTCGGGATCGAGAAACACAAGACGGGGTTCAGACGCTAAGTTCGACAGATATCGCATTGCAGCGTCTTGATATGCTTTTCGGTCGTCGAAAACTCGGTCAAATACACTAATTAAGAGTTCATCCCGCAGAGCGGCAATATTGTTTATGTCTCTGAAGTGTGTTCTCACCTGTGAGGGCAATTCCGTCTCTTGTCCGCCAAGATCAATCCGGGGGAATATGCTGGGGCGCAGATAGGCTATTTGAACGATCCGGGAAAGCCGGTGTCGGCGGGCCAGCAGAACGAGCACACCCCATTTCAGGAGATCACGGTGATCAGCGTAATACCAATCTCGCATCTTTCATTCCCTCGCACTGGAAGGTCTCGGGGTCAGCCCTTGACTGAGGACAACTTCTTTTCCATCACATCCACTTCTTTCCGCATCGTTCGGTCTTCTTTCATGCGTACGCTCAGCCTGCTCGCCGTCTTCGTCACCGCGGAGAAGGTGATGTCCCCGAAATAGGCGCCGATCTCCGGGTTGGAAAGGGATGTATGTTTCTTGGCAAGATATACCGCATAAGCGCGGTAGGGCAATGAGGCGCGCACCGTTTCCTGCGGAACCTTGAAACGCGCGGCTACCACGGCAACAATGTCCTCTAGGTCCGCAGTCGAGGCGTGAAGCGCTCTCCGGTAGGATATCTCCTTTCTCTCAGTGTCTTTCAGTCGTTGAAGCGTCTCCTTGATGAAGCTCTTTCTGCCGAGGACCATGCCTCCATAGACATCTCCCGAGAGGTAGTCCGGCTTACCCGATTCCACGAAGCGGCGATAGCCCTCGGGACCATGACTCATGCCCAGGATGAGATCACGGAAGACGAATGTCTCCTTCGCAGGATCGATAAGGGCGGGGTAACTGCTGAAAGGGTATGTCTCCGGCATATCGGTCATGCGGGCGCGGACGGGATTCAGGTGGATATAGCGGGAGAGTTCCAGGAGGTATGCGTCCTTGTCGACGAGGATGGATTTGAACCTGCCCTGAAACAGGTGGCCTGCCCGGCCTCTCTTCCTGTTGAAGTAGGTAGTGTATCCGCTCTGGATTACGTGCATGAAGGAACTCAGATTGGCCTTCGGGGTCTCCACGATGAGATGATAGTGATTCCCCATGAGGACATAAGTGTGGACAATTACGGAAAAGCGTGTGGCGGCTTCTTTCAGATTGGCGAGAAACTTTTCGTAATCGGCCCTGGAGATGAATACCTTCTTTCTTTCGTTTCCCCTCGCCGTTACATGGTAGAAGGCGCCTTCATACTCGATCCTGACGGGGCGGGCCACGGTCAACTCCTTTGCCGAAAAGACACGATGGCTCAATTTACAACAGGAAGCTGTCCTCTGTCAAGGGCTGACCCCGCAGGCGCCCGCAGGCCGCCCCTCCACTCTGAAGGGATTCCACAAATCACTTTCTAGACGGAGGAAATCAGCGCATCATCTACGTACCTACGATCTCTCCTCATCAAGAAGCGAATAGACGTGACGTACCTCCTGGCCTACGGCATGGAGATAGTCGCGTAGCGTTGTCGCGGTGCTGTCTAGACTGCCTCCTTCGGCTGGTAAAAGGCCGTTGTCGATGAGCGCACACAGAATGTCAGTCGATAGCTTCATTATCTCTTCAGTCTTCACGCTATGCCCCCTGTCCGTCATTATCAAACGTATTGTGATTGTAGCAGACTCGCACGGACGGTGTAAATCATTAGGTGCAAGAAAACCCTGTCAGGTTCGGGCCTTGCAGGGGCAGATGAAGCTCTTCGACGCTCTGTTCTTCAATAGTCCCTCGATCTCATGAGTAGAATTGGAGAAACCCGTGGGGTCAGGTCTTTACGGCCTGTTGCCCAAACCGGCCGGAGTGCTTCAGTCATAGCCAGCATCGTTCGCATATTCCCGGCATATAAGAAGGCGTATAGGGACGTTCTTCACTCCTTTCACTTACCGCTCCGCCTGAACTCGCTTCAACACATTTCCCACGCCGGAAGGCGAAATGCCGATCAGACTGGCAACCTCGGTGAGGGACACCCCGGACTCATTTACAAGCTCTTCTATGATCCGCACCCGCGCCTCGGTCACCGGTTTTCTCCGAGAGCCGTTCCGTAGTTGTTCATGATGAATGCCGAAATCCTCGCATATCCTGGCAATAACAGCATCCTTGTCCACCGGCTGTCTGTTAGGCCGTCTTTCCATCTCATCCAAGACTCTCGTTACGAAATCGCCGCTTCCGAGAATTCTCGCATCGTGCGCAACGCGGTTGTCCTTGCGTAGAGGCACTCCGCCGACACTTCGTGTAAGTCCGCCGCCTGTCAATTCCGGCTGCTTCCCCCTCTCTTTTCCTTCATCCATAAAAGCATGGTAGAGCCGGACAGCTTCTGCGACGCTCTTGCTGAAATGCATAATCACACGCATCCGATCCTGCCAGGCTCTGGCTGTTCTGCCCATGATGGCGCTGTGTCCGCACCACGGGTATACATCGAACTCATTAAAGAGTCGTATAGGGGGACTTAGGGGACGTCCGTAAATAACTAAATAACTCTTGATAGCCCCCTTTCCGACCGGTACGATTGGTTATGCCTCGCCATGCCCGTCTCGACGCCGAAGGAGTCCTTCATCATAGGAAGGGGGAGGTAGGGACGTTGTTTCATTCATTACATTATGCCCGGTTGAGACAATGGAATGTACAAAATGAAACAATGTCCCTACCTCTGGCACAATTACCAGGAAGAGTCTCTTGAGGTCCAGCTCTTCAAGGGCATATGTCAGCGGACGATTACCAGGATCACACAAACCTTCGATTGACGTTCACGTAGCAGGTTCGATAATATAGGGGGCCATCCGGATAGTGACGGCGGGTGGCCCCACAAGCTAGATGTAACGGACTATTCAATCTTTTCAGACAGATTCAGGGTCTCCCGTTTAAGGGGAGAAGCCACGAAGACTAGGTTGACCTCTATCTTTCCAAGGGCGTTTCCCTTGACGGCGTTCCTTGGCATGGTGACCTCCAGACCACCTTCGGCAACTTCTTCGGGTTTGAGAACCCTCCAAAACGGATAAACGTTCCCCGCTTTTTCCCCGGAGCCAAAGCGGATTGGATTGCCAGCTGCATCGAAGTAATCGAAGGTGACCGCCTGGATATCCAGGTTGTCTTTGGATTTGTTGGTGATTTTCATATTGCCCTTGAGGCTTGGGCTCTCGACGATCTGTTTGGAGGCTGTATCTATAGTCGCGACAATCTTAAGATCGCCCAGTTCCACAAGAAAAGCCGGTCCTGTGACCTGAGCCTTCGCGGGAACCAAATTCTTAGTGATTTGCTCTTGTTTGGGAGCCTCCGCCTTCTGCTCCTTCGTGCAACCGAGAAATCCGATAGCCAGGCCTAAAGCTAAGAATACGAACGCTTTCTTTGTGAAATCCATACACTACCCCCTTTTCTTAGTTACCAGCTGAGTCGTAAATCAAGACATCGGATCTCTACGTTTAGCACCTCCCTCCCCTGTGGGGACCAGGCCCTTCGGTCGAAGAATTGCAGAAGCCTATTGCCCCCTCCTCTCCGTAAATTGCTCCTGTCGGGCCGCTTAATGAGTCATATCCAGATAATGCAGTTGAAGCCATGGAATCCATTTGCCCACCTTTCTGCAGGCTCGTCCTGTAAATGTGCGTACCGAACCACTTTCTTGTTCTTCTGTCCCTTCCCCGACACCGCCTCAATATGTTCCTCAAGTTTTCCGGAAGCGCTTTTGGGACTTCTCCTTGGCTCGCTCTGTCGCTGGACCCTCACCACCGAGGCTCCACGGACAGTAATACATTTTGGATATTGATAATAAAATTTGGGGTGAGGAGACAAATCCGATTTATTGTCTCCATCTATATACACAATACCTGTATGTAATGTAAGCTTTATTATTGCTGTTGGCAAGTTTTTTAATCCCTTTCCGTGGAAACTTCCACATGATATCTTGCTTTCTTTCCTGGAGCACATTTTTGTTGAATACTTGGGAGCAGCAGACGATGAGGTGACTGGCGCAGGGGAACTTCCCCCCTGCGCTCTCTCAGAACCCGGTGTGAGCCTCCCGGCTCACCGGGCTCCCATCATCCAGCCGTCGGTGGCGCGCCAAACAGCCATCCTCACCTATTATTTTTCTCCCCTTACTTTTTTCACCCAGGCCTCCACCTCACGTCCGGCAATCTCTTTCGATCCGATCCCAAAGGCAATCGCGGCGGCAATGGCAATAGAACCCAGAAGCAAACCAAAAGCCAATGTCACAATCTCATTCGCAATACCAAGATTCTGAAGGGCAATCGCTAAGGCAAATATAACAATGGCCGCCTTGGCAAGATTGGCTATAAAAGGTCTTTCCTTCGTTGCTCCCTGGACCAAGCGTTTCACCCAATTTCCGACCAAAATACCCGCTCCCAGGATGATAACGGCCAAGACCACCTTGAAAGCAAAGGCAACAAATTGGCTGCTTAGGTTAGAAAGCATCTGAAAATTTAAGATCTCCGCTGCTTCCATCACAGCAAAAAAGAGGACGTAAATGAAGGCAACGATCCCTACCACCTGAGATGGAGTTTTTTGGCCTACCTTTTTAGCTCCCAACCCCTCTAAAAGCCTGTCAAAACCCAAACCAATAAGGATTTGTGTGAGTAAGGTTTGAATAATTTTCCCTATAACAATAGCAAGAATGATAATAATCGAGGCTGCGAAGATAGAAGGAAGTTTATTCAAAGAAACGGCCAACATGTCTCGTCCAGGAGTGGAGACGGCAGGAATATTCAGAGCATCAAGTGCTGCAATCAATACGGGGATTAACACCAAAGCATAAACAATGGTCCCCACCATACCGGACACCTTCAGCTTTCCCAAAGTTTTATCGATTCCGATCTTCTCTGCCCCTCGATCAATCCCAAATCCTACCAAAAGGTTAACGACAATCTCTCGAACAATCTTTGCAATAAAAAAACCGATGATCATGATGATGGCGGCAGCCAATAGATTTGGAAAAATTCCTGAAAATTTGCCCCACATTTCACTCAGGGGTCCCGTCACCGAAGTGAGCTTTAAGGCTTCTAAGAAGGGGGGGAGGGCGAAAAGTAGTACGAGATAAAAGGTGATCCCTGCAATAATCTCACTGGGCTTGCCTTTAAAATATTTAGATAGTTTCTCATCGAATTTTACAAGACCTAAACCTTTTAAGATGACCATTCTTAATATTTTGGCGAGGACCCAGGCTATGATGAGGATAATGGCCGCCCCACTTACTCTGGGGAGGTACTCCATAACGGTGTTCACAAGCGTGCTAATCGGCCCTGCGATGATCGGTAGATTGAGAACACTGAAGAAGGCCAATAGGACAAAGAGCATGACGAGATAGAAAGTTAGTCTCCCTATAATGTAGACCGTACCCTCCTTTTCGGGAATGTTCAATTCTTCCACCTTGGCGAAAAGTTTGGTCGAAGTCAGTAATTTGATCACTACGGCTTTTAGGATACGAGCGATGATGTAACCAATGACTAAAATGGCAATGGCTGCAGCGATGTTGGGGATAACCAGCAGAAATTTTCTCACCACTTCTTCTAAGGACTTAACCCAAACATTCGGTTCCATATCCGTTTCCTCCTTTCTTTTTAAAAAACAATATCTAACAAAATAAAAAAGCCGAACTTACCAAAGGCCATCCTTCGGCAGCTCGGCCATCCTAATCCTTAAACCGCCCATTTTCCATCCCCCTTTAAGAAAGGTCTGGGTTTATCGGGAGAATCGAATCAGCGTATTAAAAATATACCCTAGTTAATATCTAGAGGGTATTTTTTGTCAATACCTAAAATGAGGTGCTAGCGTATCATATCTTGTGTCAGAGGTAGAAGATCGGGTACCTTCCTTAGAAAGAACGACCAATTCTTTAATAAGGAGGAGGTACCCGATGGAACGGCAGATTGTGATTAAGAATCTACCAGAGGCGTTGAAGATGGTCAAGGAAATGAATCTCACCTCCGATGATGAGTGGAGCGGCGAGTTCCAGGATGCAGCTCGGGCTTCGATCGGCAAGGTCCTCAAGGACCGGATGGAGGATAAGGTCGCCGGCCATCTCACCTGGGCGTATCAGAGAGGAATCCCTGACAGGAGGAATGGGAGCTATATCCGTCGCGTCCTGACCGGGGTCGGCGACATCATCCTCTCCATACCGAGAACGAGGCGCTTCAGTCCCCGGGGCATCGTCGCCGCCTACGCCAGACGGGTAAAAGAGATCGACCACCTCATCCTCACTTGCTTTCTTCTGGGCTTGTCGACAAGAAAGGTCGGCATCGCCCTCTTGTCCATCCTGGGAGAGAAGGTCAGCCCCCAGACCGTGAGCAGGGTGGCAAAGACGCTGGATGAGGCGGTAAGGGTAGGCCGGTGGGGACGTTGTTTCATTTGTTACGTTATTCCACGCTTATGCGACATAATGACATAATGAACAGAATGAAACAACGTCCCCACCCCCATCCATTTTTCTTGACATTTGTTATCTATTTGTAATAGGAGACGTAATCTGAAAAAGCCAAACTATGGGTGACCATAAGACGGAAAGCGATGGGTCTTGGATAGTTTTACTGAGGCTTCTCCAGTAGACAGGCAAGCCGCCGGTTAAAGGGCGGCTTTTTTATTTTCGGGCTAAGGAACGGGCGAGCTGCAATTCGCGCGGCGAGACTCCCTCCGATTGGAGGTGCTGGTGAAAGTACCATTAGGTTCGAGTGTGTTCGAAGGGAGCGATCATAAAACTGGAGGGGACTATGAAGATGCACGTTATTAGGAAGGTTATCCTGGCATTCGCCGTCTTCGTCGGCCTTGGGGCGACGACGACCCTGGCACAAGCTGTCTCGCTGCACTGCACGTACCAGAATGGTATGGTGGAAGATATCGAGATCGCATCTGATGGGTCGACCGTCTCAATAGAGTCCCACACCGTTCCCCAGCCTGATGGAACCAAGCGCGAGGGACACTTTTTTGTAAAGAACGGGGAGCGCCCAGCAGAATCCCCCCAATGTCCCCGTTACGTGCAGATCACCAGTAGTGCATACCGTTTCGGGTTTTCATGCTCGGACCCCAGTGATATGTACTGGGCACATACGATTGATCGCATCAGTGGAGGGATCACCTACGAAAGCACCGGCGTTGCATGGCACGGGACCTGCATGAAGACGGAACTACATCCAAAGTTTTGAGATGTGCCGTTGTACTCTGGGCAGATATTTTGACGCACTGCCATTTTTTCAAACGTGGATAGGTCACACGGTACCGTCACTACCTCAACGGGTACATATCAATGTAGGACGGTGGGGACGTTGTTTCATTTGTTACGTTATTCTACGCTTATGCGACATAATGACATAATGAACAGAATGAAACAACGTCCCCACCCCCAGCCCTGGTGAGATCGGGGATGGTAAAATATTTGTGCTTCCCCTGGAGGAGTGCGTCCGCATAAGGACAGGGGAGAGGGGCAGCGAGGCCATCGGTTAAAGATGTTGCGATCTATGGTAGGAACGCACTGGAAAATATATACTCTTGTTTGTTACTGAGTTTTTTTGTCGATACTATCAACCTAAACAAGTGGAGGGAGCATGTTCAACGAACTTGCGGCAAAGAGAAGGAGCATAAAGGTATATTCCCAGAGGCCGGTGGAGTCGGGGAAGATTGACGCCATCATCGAAGCGGCCCTACGTTCCCCCACGGGAGGGGCGAGAAGACCATGGTCGTTTGTAGTCGTCACCGACAAGGCTTTTCTGGAAAAACTCTCCGTTGCAAAGCCCCAGGGGGCCGCCTTTCTCAAAGATGCCCCGGTTGCCGTGGTCGTATGCGGAGACCCATCCGCTTCGGGACTATGGATCGAGGATTGCTCCATCGCTGCGGTGACCATGCAGTATGCGGCCCACGAACTCGGTCTCGGAAGCCGCTGGGCGCAGATGAGGGGGAACAATTTCAACGAAAGCACAACATCAACCCAATACATCGCAAATCTCCTGGGTCTTCCCGAGAGCCTGTCCGTCGAATGCATCGTCGCCATAGGTTACCCAGGCGAGGAGATGATTCCTTACAAGAAGGACGAACTCCCTTTCGATAAGGTCAGCTATAACCGCTACGGTCAGAAAAAGGCAGATTGACGGTATCGCCGGCCCTTTCGCATCATGGAAGGGCGGGGTCCGGCCTTGTAGACGTAATTATGATATGAGACTAAAGGGCAAGGCTGCTCTCGTTACAGGTGCTTCGAAACGCATCGGGAAGGCAGTGTCAGAGGGGTTTGCAAGGGAAGGCGCTGACCTTTACCTCGTGAAGTCACGTTGGTCAACTACGCCCCCGGCCCGTCGGCGTTGGACCGGCCTATGAAAGCGTTCTACGACCTGCTTGCCGACCTTCTCGTCGCTATCCATTTCTTCTATGTACTTTTCGCCGTGGGTGGCGAGGCGTTCATTCTCCTTGGGGCCATATGCGCGTGGAAAGCGGTGAGGAATCTGCCGTTCCGGATCGGCCATCTCGCGGCCGTCGGTCTCGTCGCCGTCGAGGCCGTCATGGGGATCGATTGCCCTCTTACCGTGTGGGAGTATGATCTCAGGCGCCTTGGCGGCGGCCAGGTGGTCGAGTGGCAGCTTTCATTTGTCGCGCGCCTCGTTCGTTCGGTTATTTTCTATGATTTTCCCCCTTGGGTCTTTACCCTGACGCACATACTGTTCGGGCTGCTGGTCGTGCTGACGTATGTTCTCATACCGCCGTGGCGCGGGAGAAAAAAGTAATCAGGTAGCACGGTGGGGACGTTGTTTCATTTGTTACGTTATTCTACGCTTATGAGACATAATGACATAATGAACAGAATGAAACAACGTTATATATTCTCATGATCGAAGATTACCCCCCGAGAGATGAGGAAGGCGGGTCTCCCCCCGCCAAAAGAGAAACCTCCTGTTAAGATTGAGATGATGCACCCACATCAAATAATCTTAAGCGAGGAGGTTTCGGTGGATAAGAACGATGATAGCAGACTGGAGGAGTTCCGTCAATTGAAGCGTGACATCCGCGGATCGACCCGGCATCTGGTGGTGGGCATGGATATCGCCAAAGAGCGCCATCACGCCTTTTTCGGCACGCCGGCAGGAAAGGTCCTTCTGCACCGGCTGGTCTTTGACAACACCAGGGATGGCTTCGAGAAGCTCTGCTTCCAGGCGGATATCTTGAAGACGCAGCACGGCCTTGCACACGTGGTTTTTGGTATGGAGCCTAGCTCGGATTACCACAAGCCGCTTGGAGAGTACCTGATCGAACACGGTCATGGTGTGGTGCTCGTCGCCGGCACTGCGGTCAAGAAGAACCGCGAGCTCCTGGATAACAGGTGGGATAAGCATGACACGAAGGACGCCGCCAACGTGGCCGATCTCGTCACCCAGGGCAAATGCCTTTTCTATGAGTTCCCCTCTTTATCCTTGCGAGAGCTCCGGAGCCTTCTGTCCTTGAAGCGAAGGCTCAAGAAATCGGAACAGGGTTATAAGGTCAGGATAAGAAACCACCTCATCGCCCAGTACTTCCCCGAAATGGATGCCTACTTCAATTATGCCGAAGGTCCTGATATCGTCAGATGGTGTCTCAATCCGGAGAGACTTGCCGGTCTTCATTTACAGGAGTTCGCGCGCATGGTCTCCTTAGGAAACGCACACCAGATGAGCCGTCTTGAGGAGATCCATACAAAGGCGGCCGTTTCCATAGGCTGTGCGGCCCATCCATCCGTGGCCTTCGAGGCATCACTCCTCCTCGACGGACTTAAAAGCCTCCACCTCATGATACTGGAGACGGATAGGCGGATCGCGGAGGTGTGCAAAAAGTTTCCCGAGTACCCCTGTCTTTTGAGCATTCCCGGCTTCGGTCCCGATATCTCGGCAAAGGTTCTGGGGGCCCTCGGCAATCCTCACAGGTTCGAGAACCATAGGCAGGTGCTCAAAATGGCAGGGCTGGACCTGAGTGCTGATCGGAGCGGGAAGAGAACCGACGTCACACCCGTCATCTCCAAGAAGGGCAAGGCCGACCTCCGTTACGGTCTCTACCAGGCAGCGCTCATCGCCTCTACCAGAAACACACAGTTCATGACCTACTTCACGAACAAGCTCAAGGGCAGGGAGCGGGAAAAAGGGATCGGCACAAAGATGCGGGTGAAGCTCTCGGCAAAGATGCTCGTCATTGCATGGACCCTGATGAAGAAGAAGGAGATGTTCGATCCGGGCTGCTTAGGGTAGACGACAAAAGATTACTATTTCGGCGAGAGAGCCCGAGAAACAACGTAGAGGGCACTAAGACCTCGTGAGGGACAATCCTGGGCCTCTCACCAGAATCATGCAGCCTGGATAAAGGATGATAGGCGGCCTTATGCACGCCGGATACTGATAACGCTGAGGTGCGGATTCGTCTTCAGGTGAGAAAGTTCGCCGAACAACAAAGAGAGCGCGGAAGAATGCGAGAGGAGGGGTGCGTGCTTAAGAAGGGGTGGAACGGTAAGTACGTGAAACGATTATGTCATGGATTTTCTGTTGACAGGAGGGATATAGGATGTCCCCAACCCCATCCATATACTACTGAAGCTTGCGTGCAATAAGGATAAACCCTTCTTCTCGCGTCACGACCCAAAGGATTGGACGAGAAGCATGATGTTGAAAAGGGTGACTATACCCGCTATCACGCCGAGGAGAATCTTATCCCATACACGATTGGCAAACCGGCCCATCACCTTCCTGGAGGAAGTGAGAAAGATAAGCGAAAAGACGGTAAAGGGAAGCTGGATGCTCAGGGCGATCTGGCTCCAGATAAGCCAGCTATAAGCATCACTCACCAGGAATATTATGACCAGCGCCCCTACTAGGGAGCTAATGACGCCTATCCGGGAATGCTTCTCCGAGAGGTTCAAGGGGTGACCGAAGATGCCCGCAGAAACGCTCCCCGCCGCAACGGCCGCTGTAACCGACGAGGCAAAACCTGCACCCACCAAGGCGAGGGCGAATACTGCAGCGGCCGCAGCCCCAAGAAGGGG
>Ga0208038_1000668_pt1 | contig 24337 bp, 18 predicted proteins | sample June2015DPH_16_1_FD_184714 | JGI IMG/M metagenome (GOLD analysis project Ga0208038, IMG submission 184714) | Peatland microbial communities from SPRUCE experiment site at the Marcell Experimental Forest, Minnesota, USA - June2015DPH_16_100... | ecosystem: Environmental > Terrestrial > Soil >...
GGCCACCCGTCCCAACCGGTTCAAGTACGTGCTGACGCCCACCCATGGCTCCTGGCTGAACATTGTGGAGACGCTTTTCGGCAAAATGGCTCGAACCTTCTTGCGGCACATTCGTGTGCAATCGTGGGAGGAGCTGCGGGCTCGAATCCTGCTGGGGGTTTCCGAAATTAACGCCGCACCAGTGGTTCATCGCTGGAAGAAGTTCGACACCTTGATGACGTGATATGATCATTGTTTAGTGAAACGATATACTAGTATGTCTTTTAGGGACGTAAAATGGTCGACTTGACTAAACAATAACTCGGGGGGGGGTAAATCCCGAGCGAAATTGGCTACGCGGTACGATTTCTTGCTTCAGATGAGGCAACTTTCATCACGGGGATCGATCTGCGTGTTGATGGCGGCTGGTCGATCTGGTAGGGAAGCAAAAGACGAGGATGCTTGTGAGCAGGAAAAGGCCGTTGCCTTGGGGAGCAGATCCCTTCTTCGCGCGATCCGCGCATTCTATCTCCCGGCCGCGGCGGGGAGTCACTCACCCAAATTCTCGCAACCAGGTTCATGGACAAATCCCACTAGCAGGGAGGGGTTGCGAAAACCCTGAAAGAAGGTGGAAATATGAAGATTATCGAAATCAAAATGACACCGGTTACTGTACCGATGGAAGCCCCGCTTAGATGGAGCCTGGGGGTGGAGACTGGCACAAGCCGGACGATCGTCGAGGTTATGACCGATGAAGGAATCGTTGGGCTCGGGGAGACTTACGGAGGAGAAGCGACCATAAGAGCCTTGGAATCTGTAAAACACATGATTGTGGGCAATGACCCCTTCCAATTCGAAAAAATGTTAAAGAAGCTTCAGGTCTTCTGCATTTCCTACGAAACTCTCGTGCCGCCGCACGTGATCGCGGCAATCGACATGGCGTGTCTGGACATCATGGGGAAAGCACTTAAACGTCCAGTCTGCGATTTGATCGGCGGAAGATATCGGGACGAGATCGCGTTCTCTGCGTATCTCTTCTTCCGGTATAAGTCCGGCGAGGGCATCGGTGGCGAGGACACACCCGAACGACTGGTCGAATACACAGAAATGATCGTGCAGAAGCAAGGTTTTAGCGCCCTGAAAGTCAAGGGAGGTGTGCTTCCTCCCAGGGAAGAAATACGGTGTGTAAAACTACTGCGAGAACGATTCCCTGATTGCGAAATTCGGTTTGATCCGAACGCTGCGTGGTCAGTCGCGACTTCGATCAATGCCCTAAGGCAGATGATGGAATATAACCTCGAGTATGCTGAGGACCCCACTTGGGGTATTGAGGGCATGGGTTTGGTTCGGAGAGATGTCCCCGTTCCGCTGGCTACGAACATGTGTGTGATCAACTTTGACCAGATTCCTCTAGCCGTCAGAACTCGGTGCATTGACATCATTCTTTCCGACGTTCACTTCTGGGGAGGGTTGGCAAACAACAAAAAGCTGGCCGGGATTTGCGAGACCTTCCAACTGGGCCTTGGTATGCACAGCGACCGGGAATTGGGCATATCAACGGCGGCGCAAGTCCATCTGGCGGCGGCGACACCTTACATGACTTACGCGCCCGACTCCCACTATCATCACCAAACTGACGACATTATTACGCAGCCATTTCAATATAGTCGCGGGGGCTTTAAGGTACCTAATGGACCGGGGCTGGGCGTAGAGATCGACCGAGAAAAGCTGGCGAAATACGCGCGTCTTTACCAGGAAAAGGGTGAAGCTGGGGAATTCCTCGACCCCCACCGACCCGAATGGATTCCAACTCTGCCGCTCTGGTGAAACGAGGAGATTGGTTTTTTCGGACTAAGGAAGGGCACTGGCACCTTCCGGCTGAAGGATCCACGATTCTCTCTTGATGAGCTGCGTGGCCGTTGACTGCGTCACACGATTTGTGTGCCCGGAATCTGACAGTAGATCCGACGCTTGACGAGCGGAAGCGATTTTGTTCGTTCGCGAATGCCGTGCGATTGAGCACGAACAAGATTCGGAGCCGGCGTGCATAGCACCGATGATGCTCACCCTAGGAACTGGCCGATTGTGGGTTTGCTCTTTCTGGCCGGACTATTCAACTACTTGGACCGCGCTACTCTATCGGTGGCTCTTCCCGTCATCTCCTTAGATCTCTCGCTCGGCCCTGGAAGCAAGGGCCTGCTGCTTTCGGCCTTCTTCTGGTCCTACGCCTTGATGCAATGGCCCGTCGGATGGTGCGTTGACCGTTTTAGCTTGCGTTGGTTCTATCCGTGCATGTTCGCAGCGTGGTCACTCGCTTGCAGCTTGACGGGCCTCGCCGGAAGCCTGGGCATTATAGTGCTTGTCCGCGTTTTGCTCGGAGCGGGCGAGTCCATCTATCTTCCAGCCGCCACTAAAATTGTGGGGAGCCTCTATCCTCCCAGGGAACGCGGCCTCCCGTCGGGAATCTTCAACAGTGGAGCGCGCGCAGGGCTCGCCCTCGGCGCCCCAGTAGTCGGCTTATTGGTCGTTCACTTGGGGTGGAGAAGGATGTTCCTGGCTGTGGGTTTATTGGCACTGGTCTGGATTGTTCCGTGGTTGCTACTGTTTCCAAAACGGTTACCCGGCTCGGAGCAAGGCGCGGGCGAGAGATTCCCAGGACATCTTAGGGATCAAAGAAGATTCATCTCCGGTAATCGAAACCTTTTGGGTATTTGTTTAGGCTTCTTCTGTTTCGACTATTATGCGTACTTGCTTATCACCTGGTTGCCTGACTATTTGGTGGAAGTGCGGCATATGACGATTCTTAAAGCGGGAATCTATACTTCAATTCCATTTCTCATCTTTGGATTGAGTGAGCCTATTGGTGGCTGGATTGCTGATGCTCTCATCCGACAGGGGTGGGACGAGACGCGTACCCGCAAAGGCGCTGTGATCGGGTCCTTCCTTGCGGGAATCTTAGTTGTCCCGGCTGCGTATGCCGCCACTGTCACCAGCACAATGTTCTTCATTTGTGGAGCTTCACTGATTGGATTCGCGACAGGTAATCTAACCGCCATTCTGCAATCTTGCGCATCGGTTGATGAAGTGGGACGGTGGACGGGTGCTGAAAACCTTGCCGGGAACGTGGGCGGCATAATCGCACCCGTCGTCATGGGTCTTCTTATTCTTCGGACCGGCTCGTTCATTCCAGGTTTTGTTGTTGGGGCTTTGGTGATTGTAATTGGAGCCGCGTCATATGGATGGGTGGTCGGGAAGCTGGAGCCCCCGCTTCGCGACGAGCTTTCTGGAGGCCGAGGGAGTTATGGCTAACTACAACCTCTGGGCGTAAGTAATCAGTCAGGTGAGACCCGTTTAAACTCGTGCAGAATCTTGTTTCCTTTGTCATGTGAGGCATGATGGATCGTCTTGTTGAGAAGTGAAAGCGCGACGGAACAGGCTCGGACGCCCCACCACGAAAGCGGACCGTCAACCCGGTTGAAGGAGTCCTCATGAAGATTGCGCTTGCTTGCGTGATGCAGGAATCGAACTCATTCGCGCCCGGGCCGACCCGTTTCGAGGACTTCTCCGTTGAGCACGGCGACTCTTTGCCGGCCGTTTATGGTGAAACCAACACAGAGATGGCGGGATTCCTACAGGAAGTGGAGCGCTTGGGGGCTGAACCGCTGCCGATCGTGTCTATCTTTGCCTTGGCAGGTGGCCCCGTTAGCAAGCCTGCCTTCAGCAAGATTAGCAATCTGGTCATTTCGCAACTTGCGAGATCGGACTTTGACGGGTTACTGCTTGCCCTGCACGGGGCATGGGTGGGTGACAGCGGGATCTCGGCCGATGCTGAACTGGCACGCATAGTAAGGCAGGCTGTGGGCAGAAACAAGCCTATCGTGGCCACTCTCGACTTCCACGCCAACGTCCGGCCTTCGCTATTGAAAGAAGTCGACGCGGTTGTTGGCTACCGCACTTATCCCCATATCGATATGGCGGATACGGGCAGGAAGGCGGCCCGGATAATCCACGAGCTCCTGACGACCCGTATTCGCACTTACAACTATTGGCTGCCGATTCCGCTCCTAGCTCCGCCACAGTCTGCGACCACAGATCGTCCGCCTATCCGCGATACAGTTGACCGTCTGGATAGCAACTTCCCCCCTGACGGGTCCTTCTCGTCCTCTTTCTTTTGCGTCCAACCCTGGCTGGACATACAAGAGGTATCCAGTTGCCTCCTGGTTGTTGCGCGTTCGCCGGATGAGAGGATCCCTGGCAGAATGCAAGAGCTCGCAGACACACTATGGAACAGAAAAACGGAATTCGTCGTCGACTGGACGGAGCCGCAAGAATTGATGGCGGGAATCAGAAAGGAGACGCGAAAGCCGGTCATCGTTTCTGAAGCCTTCGACAGTCCGACGGGGGGGGCTCCTGGAGACAATCCCGGCCTACTCTCCATTCTGGCTCCGGACTGTAACGAGTTGGACGCTTGTGTTTTCGTTGTCGATGCTGAGGCGGCTAGCAAGGCACGGCAAGTTGGTGTCGGTGGAGTGTTTCGAGACACCCTGTGTGCAAAGAAGGATGCACGGTTTGGTCCCCCGATACGGTTGGAAGGCAGAGTGATTTCCTTGAGCGACGGAGAGTTCGTGCACAGAGGGCCCGTGTTTACGGGGAAGAAAGTCGAAATGGGAGCCACCGCCGTCTTGGAGGCGGGGAGAATGAGAATAGTGGTTGCGTCACGGCCTGCGATGACCGTGGACCCAGAGCTCTATAGGAGTCAAAAGATTGAGCCCAAAGTGCAGGACATGGTCGCGGTCAAATCACCCAGCTTGTTTCTGCCCGGTTACGCATCACTGATGGGCTCAGTATTGCATCTGGATATGCCAGGCGTGTGCCGAGGGAATCTCCAGAAAGTGCCTTTCTCGAAGATCGCGCGACCCATATATCCGTTGGATGACTTCGCGTGGGACTCAGCAGAGAAGGCTGTGACCCTTTAATGTGCCGTCTTGCTATCGCTGCAAACCGGCCACATTCTATTCCTGGGGCATGCAAGGGAGGGATTCCCTTCCGCACCGGGGATCGGTCGCTCCAGAGCATATGTTTTGTTTCGGAGGTCTGGTATGAAAAGCTACGAGAAGTCATTTGAGCTCTATCAGCGAGCACGCGGCTCTTTAGCTGGAGGTGTCTCAAGCCAATTTCGAATGTACGAGAAACCTCACCCGATGTTTTACGCAAGGGCCGAGGGCTCACGATTGTGGGATGTTGATGGCAACGAATTCACGGACTTTGCTTTGAGCCAAGGGCCGATGATCCTCGGGCATTCTCATCCCTACGTCGTGGAAGCCGTGTCCAAAGCAATTCACTCAGGTCAACTCTATGGGGGGCAACACGAGGCGGAACTCGAGTTGGCCGAAAAGTTGACGCGCCTTATACCGTGCGCCGAGAGAGTTCGTTTCAGTTTAAGCGGTTCGGAAGCCATTCAAGCTGTCCTTCGATTGGCCCGTGCGTACACTCAAAAGCCCAAGATCCTGAAATTCGAGGGACACTATCACGGATGGCTCGATAGTGTTGCGTTCAGCATTAATCCTGCGGTTTCTGTGGCGGGCCCGGCGGAAGCACCTCATGCCATTCCTTGGTGCGAGGGTATAGCGGCAGGATGTGAAAGCAACTTGATCGTTCTGCCCTGGAACAACGTCGACGCGGTTTCAAGAGCCTTTGATCGACAGGGTAGCGAGATTGCCGCGGCCGTATGCGAACCGGTCATGTGCAACAATGGGTGCATTCCACCTGAACCCGGGTTTCTCCAGGGCCTTCAGCAACTGTGTCAAGGACACGAGGCACTGTTGATATTCGATGAGATCATCACCGGTTTCCGGCTGGCGTTAGGAGGAGCCCAGGAGTACCTGGGGATTATTCCGGATCTCGCGGTCTTTGGCAAAGCGCTCGCGAACGGGTTCCCCATCAGCGCCATCGCTGGGCGCGATCATGTCATGAAGTTGTTGTCTGAAGGCCGGTGCATTCACGCGGGCACCTTGAATGCCCAGAACACGGTGGTCGCTGCGGCATTGGCCACTCTTCAGTTTTTGGAGAACGACTCTAGCCGGATATACGCCCGGCTGTTCAAAATGGGACAGGATCTCCGCGCCGAACTGGGGGCGGCGGCGGCGCGCTATGGACACGAGGTCCTGACGCAGGGAATCGGGCCAGTGTTTCACATGGGATTCACTCCCGTCAAGAAAGTCACGGATTACCGAGGAACTCTCGGTTACGACCAACAAAAGTACCTTGCCTTTTGCGACGGAATGCGGGAGCGAGGTTTCCGTTTGATAGGGAGGGGAATCTGGTACATCTCTGCGGCACACAACCAAGAGGATATTGAGAAATGTATTCTCGCCGCCAGGCAAACGTTGGCGGAAATGCGCGATTAGTGCTGGGTGCGAATCAGACGGTCTGGATGCGACGGGGTAGACTGGCCGAGCGGTATTAATGGCGCAGAGATTTCGAGCTGAGCTTGAACGCATCTCTGCCTACATGCGCTGGCCCCCCGTGGGCGACAACGCCCGCACACCACCGATTTGGCCGGGGGCTTATTCCGCCACCTTGGCCGCTAGTTGAGCCGCTTGCTCGAATGTGTGGTTGCTGCGCGTAATGAACAGGCCGTGATCTGCTTCATCTTCACCTGCCAAGCCCTGATGCCGAAGGCAACCACCACGAAGGACCCTCTTACCCTCCCTTAGCAGGCTTACGGGACAACGCTCAAAACCACTCAGCACTTGACAAAGGAACGTGTTGTTGCGTAAAGTTCCTGCTCGGATCGAACATACCAGGCACTTTGAATCTTGCTGCGGGCAAACACGATCCATGAATACTCGGCAGTCAGTGATCGTAGACATTCTTCAAAAAGACGAACGTGTGAGCGTGCGGCGGTTGGCCGAACAGCTTAACGTCTCGCAGATGACTGTTCGCCGGGATATGGCGATGCTCGAAGAGCAAGGTTTTCTTATTCGCACGCACGGTGGAGCACTTCCGGCAGACAAGCTTCGTTACTTACACCGGGCATTTCCTCATTACAGCGTGAGCCCGCAGAAAGTCGCTGTTGGAAAACTTGCCGCCAGCCAAGTGCGGCCGGGGCAAACCGTGATGGTTGATGCGGGGACAACGGCCCTTGAGGTGGCGCGGAATCTCCCGAGGGACATCGACGTTACCGTGGCCACCACCTCAATCTGGGTTGCGCAGGAACTATACGGGTCGCCGTTCCACCTTGTGCTCTTCGGCGGCTTTATCCGCGAGGGCTTCCCAAGCACGTATGGGCCTCTGACGGAAGCCATGCTGAAGGACTTTCACGTTGATATGCTGTTCGTCGGCTGTGATGGCGCCGACAGTAAGAGTGGTTTCTACACCACTGATCTCGGCACCACCAGCCTTGAGCAACTTGAGATCAGTATCTCCGACTACGTAGTTGTAGTTGCGGAAAGCGCAAAATTTGGCAGTAAGGCTTTCGTCCGTTATGCTACGCCGGACCAGATTGATGCCGTGGTGACTGACACAGGATTGTCACTTGCAGACCGCAAGAACCTTGAGGATAACGGCATCAATGTACTTCTAGCCGAGGTGGAGTGAAACATGGGTAAATATGACGCTGTGGAAGTGCAAGGGCCGGAGCGCGAGACGGCGTTGGCGGCCATCCAGGATCAAATAGCTGCCTGGGGTTTGAAGATGCCACCAGTAACCCCGTTGCCGCTGCATTTCGGCCTAGACCAATTCATGGAGATCGGTGAAACGGAGTTCTGGGTCGCGAACGAAACGGAACACGGGTATTGTGGCAAGCTTCTCTTTGTTTTTGACGGCCAGACCTGCCCGTACCATCGTCACAACAAAAAGCACGAGACCTTTTTCATCTTGAAAGGTTCCCTGCGCATGAAAGTGGGTGAGGAAGAACACCTTATGCGCGAGGGCGATCTGCTCGTCATGCCACCGGGCGTGGGGCATTCCTTTACCGGCGTTGGTCCGGCGCTGGTCTTGGAAGTTTCCATGCCATCGATTCTTCAGGACAACTTCTTCGTTGATAAACGGATCGGGCAGGATGGAGTCATCTGAAGCCGGGGGGAGAGCCTCGCAAGGGCGAAACACCAAGATGCCATTCCCCCGCGCGCACACACCCAAAGCAAGGCTGGGTGATAATGGACAAAGTATTCTGCCGAAGGCCGAATGGGCATTGTCACGCGTCTTTTACGCTGGGGAACGGCCTGCTTCCCTTCCTGACACTCACCGGCGGAGGGCATGTCGCAGATGTGCGGCTCGAGGATTCCACCGGTTTCCCCAATACCTGTCTCCTGTGGGTCCCGCCATGCGATACCATAGAACCTTATCGCTACCGCGCTGACATTCATTCCGCGAAATGCGGGGCCAGCCCTGGCGGCAGAGCGTATTCAGGTGGTGCTCAAGAATTGTCAGAAGCAGCGGCTTGGTATGCTAGGCAGGTATGTTTTTCCTGAACCCACGCGAGTCCCGGCAGACTTAGGGATGCTGCTCCGGATTCACGCCAGCGCTGAGCGCCTGCGCGAGCAAGTAGCGGCACGGGCATCCGGAAAACAAGTGTTGGAAGCTGCGGAAGGATGTTTCCGAGCCATGCTGGACTGGCAAAAGAAAAACGGCTTCTTTCGCGCTTACGGCGCGGGGACGAAAGTCGTTTTCAACAACTTTATCTGCTATCCAAGTTACTCCCATTGAATGAAGTACGAAAATCGTGGCTCAATCCATGGGTTAGAGAACTCTAAGTTAAGGAAAAGAAAAATCATGCTGAGGGCTTTGAAAATCCAGGCATCGATTCTTTTCGCTTCTGTTTTCATTTGTCTGAGCTTCTCAAATGGGCGCGCGGCAGGCCCTGAACTGTCTCTGCGAAACTCAGCGGTAGTAGTGGATGTCAGCGAAGCTTCGTATGTGCACTATACCGTCAACGAACTCCGTCAGCAGATCAAGGCTCTTACCGGGAGCGCGCCAGTCTTGTATTACGACCTGAAAGAAGCTATGCAGCAGCGCGGGGTGCTGGTGGTTGTGGGACGAGGGATGGCGGCCCAGTTGACGCAAGAAGACAGCCGGGCGCCTCAAATCACCGACCAGGAGCCGGGAGAGCAAGGGTTCGTCCTGAAAGCCCTGCAACTAGCCGGGAACAAAGACGTGGTCTTGGCGGCGGGCAGCGACTCGGCGGGCACGAACTATGCGGTGATGCAGTTGCGTCAGATGCTGGCAGAATCAGCCTCGGGTCTCGCCGTGCCGGGGAATATCGACCTAAAGGAAAAGCCGCAATTCAAAGAGCGCGCACTGTATCTGCACCAGCACTGGCGATACAACTATCCGTACGCCACGTGGAGCTGGGGCGTGGAGGACTGGAAGCGGGCGCTGGACATGGCGGCTTACCTCCGCGTCAACCTAGTGATGCTCTGGCCGCATATGGACATGATTGCGCCACCGTTGAGCGTTCCGGAGCAGGACTACCTGGCGGACATCCGGGAGATGATCGACTACGCGCACCGCAAGCGGGGAATTAAGATTTGGATGGTCGAGGGCGCGAATGTGCTGCTGGACTCACCGGAAGTAAAGCAATTGCCGGTGGAGCGGCGGGATTACTACGCCTACGCGAACATGGCAGGGGGCGGGCTGAAGAATCCTGCTGACCCGAAAAAGTTTGCAGCTTTGATGGCCAACCGGGAAGCCCTGTACCGCGCCGTGCCCAACGCGGACGGTTATTCACTGATCGATTCCGACCCTGGTGGCTGGCTGGGCAGCCCGGCGAGCGAATTCGTGGACCTCTTCGTGGGAAATCGCAAACTGCTCGGCCAGTACCACGAGCGGCCGCGCGAGGCGGCGCTGGTCTACTGGCTGCTCGCGAGTTGGGGAACGGGAACGGCGGAGGAAAACTGGCGGGATGCCATGCGCGGCATGGAGCAGCGGGTGAGCGACCCACGCGAGTATTTGGTTATCTGGGCCCCTCAACTCCGATTGGCCAAGGAGCTCGGGGTCTTAGGTAAATCGCTTTTTTTTCCTTACGGGATCATCGAAGGCGAGCCCACCTTTCCCTTGACGAATCTTAACTTCGCGGAAATTCGCAAAGCCCTTGAGTACACATCCGGGTACGCGGGGTTGGAAGGAACGATGGCGAATTCGCAGACCTTCCTCATGCAGCTACCCAACCTCTACTACTTCACGCATTTTGGCTGGAGCGACACAGGGGACAAGGTAAACGATCTCGGAGTGCTGCAAGCGCTGGGAAAGCTCTTGTTTCCCGAGAAGGCCGATCTGCTTGCCGAGGCGTGGGCACAATTGAAAGCGCCCGGATCCGAGGCGGCGCTCGCGGCGGCTGGGCGCGTGGACGGGATGGTGAAGAGCGGCCACACCGGCCGTGTGGGAACAGTAGGAAGTTACGTGTTCCCCGAACCCACCCAGGTTTTGGTTGACTTGGTGACGATGTTGCGTGTTCACGCCAGTGCAGAACTCGTCCGCGAGCAGGTTGCGGCCTCCCGCCCGGAAGCGGAAGTCGTGGGGGCGCTGGAGGGTTATCTTCGCGAAATGCTCGATTGGCAAAAGAAGAATGGTTTCTTCGGTGCTTATGGAGTGGGAAAGCGAGTGGTTTACGATAATTTTGTTCATGGGCCCGACGCGCAGGTGGTCCGGGCGGCGATAGAAAAGTTTGCCAGCGAGCAGAGGCGACGAGAGCAGTTGGAATCCACGATTGTGAACCAGTTGTCGGGCTATGGCTATAACGAAGGGATTCTCAAAGCCTTTGCCGGGCAGCTTTTTGGAACGTACAAGCCATCACTGGGGGAGATTGAAAAGAAAATTTTCTTGAGATCGCCACCGCGGAGTGACCTTACACCGTGGGCACAGCCTTGAAAGTGTTTGCTTACGCCGATCGGTTGGAGTATCATTGAAACGTCCGGGACTGAAATGGAAATTCCGGATTAGAACGGCATGACGGGCGACAGGGAAACCCAACAAAATTCATCAACGAGGCCCACAATGGTATCGGAAACTGTTCAGTTTTGCCTAAACGACCGGCAGGTCCAACACTTCCAGGACGAGGGCTACTTAATCATCGAACGCCTCTTCACCGACGCTGAATTGCAGCCCGTGATCGATGAGATCAGCGCCGAGCTTGACAAACGCTGCCGAGAGGCCGTAGCTGAGGGCAAGCTATCGCGGACGTACGAGGAATATGATTTCGAACACCGCCTGGCCCATGTCAACCGGGAGAACAAGGAAATCCCCAAATCGATGTGGGCCACGAAGGTTGTCCTTCCGAGTTTCTTTGGTCTCATGACGAATTCCAAGCTGCTCGACGTCGCCGAGCAGTTCTGCGGCCCGGAGCTGATCGCTTCGAGCGTCTATCGGCTGCGACCGAAGGTGCCGAGCCACTCGTGGAGCCCGGTGCCATGGCATCAGGACTCGGGCTATTTTGAACCTTACTGCGATCTGGGGCTTATCATGACCGTTTGGGTGCCGCTGGTGGATGCCACCGAGGAGCGCGGCTGCCTGTGGGTGATGCCGCGCATGCACAAGGGCGGACTCTTTCTCCACAAGCCCGATGACGCGAAATTTTATCTGGTCATACCTGACGAGGAGTTCGCCGGTCACCAGGCCGTGCCGGCTCCGGTGCCCAAGGGCGGTGTCCTGCTTCTGACCAACCGCACTCCTCACGCCAGCTTCGAGAATAAGACCGATGTGGTACGCTGGAGTATGGACCTGCGCTACCAAAGCGCCGCGCTGCCGACCAACGCACAGATCACCCGCCTGCCCGGCGAAGCCAGCAGTTCGACGAGCGTCGGCGTGCCCCTCGCCTGCAATCCACCCGAGCCCGACTTCCTCGTCCGCAGCCAAATCCGGCCCCATGAGGTGATGAAAACCGCGGAGGAATTCATCGCACTGCGCAAGAACCATGTCGAACAGGTGGCCACTGACCGCTGGGGTTACTCAGTGGCAAAAATCGATGAACTTCGGTAAGCGATACTGACAGCCCGAAGGTGAGCGGCGTATACTCCGCGTTGCTCTAAGCATGTCGCGTGCTTCGATGGATACTGAATCCAGGCAAGATTCGGTAGAATCTCGTCAGAAGCTTATTTTGGAACTCTTCCTAAGAGAAGTGGAGCATCAGCATATCTATTCCGAGGTGGAGTGAGCGATGGGCAAATACGACGCGGTAGAGGTTCAAGGGCCTGAACGCGAAAAGGCGTTGGCGGAAATCCACGACCAGGTCGCTGCCTGGGGCTTGAAGATGCCGCCGGTGACCCCGTTGCCGATGCAGTTTGGCCTGCACCGCTTCCGGGAGATTGGCGAGACTGAGTTTTGGGTGGCCAACGAGGCCGAGCTCGGGTATTGCGGCAAGTTACTATTCGTTTTTGATGGCCAGACCTGCCCTTACCATCATCACCGCATGAAGCACGAGACCTTTTTCATCGTCAAAGGAACCGTGCGCATGAAGGTCGGCGAGGAAGAGCGCCTCATGCGGGAGGGCGACCTGCTGGCCATGCCCCCGGGCGTCGGCCATTCCTTCACCGGCGTGGGCCCCTGCCTGATCCTGGAAGTTTCCATGCCCTCCATTCTCCAGGACAACTTCTTCGCGGATAAACGGATCGGCCAGGATGGGGTGATTTAGAACCGGGCGGGCGAAATCCCGAGGGGCAGAACAGCGCGAGGCTTTCGCTCTGGGGGACGGCCTGACTTGTGCAGTGACGCTCACTGGCGGCGGTGCGAACCTGGTGCGGGCTGCCCGCAAACTGATGGGGGGGTAAACCAGGGCAAGAAATATAGCTCAACAAACTTCAGTAAAATGTCGCATTTGCGCTGAAGTCGAACAGACACAATTTCCGTTCCCGCCGAATGCGGTCAACATTGCCAGTAACTGCGCTATAGCAAACGTGTGCTTGGCCAGAGAGTATTTATCCATCACGATCAACCCCGCCTGTGCAGGGTGAGGTCCACATGTTATGGCTCCACGTCAACAGAAGGAATGGTCTTCTCCAATCCCTCAACTCCCTCCTTCGACGTGCACACGCCGATCTCCAAGTGCTGGCGGATAATCTGTCCTGGCTCAAGGAACTTCAGTTTTCCGCGCTGACGAGCTTCAGCTCGCGGCTCAATCCAGCAATTCGCTGGCTCCAAGGCCACCGTGTAAACTCCTTGCGCCAGCATCTTCCATTCCCAGAAGTGCGGCAGCTCTTTCCAGCGGTACCGCACGTAGGCGCCGAAAGGAACCAAACCCTTGTTGATTAGGGCTGCGGTCACATAGCCATTGACGTCTGGGACCACCTCATGCCGGAAGACCAACTCTTGGAACCCGGGCATGGGATCTTGGAACCGGCGATAGAGGTCAGGCTGCGCAACTTTCTGCCGTCCCACCGTCACCACGCTCTTCGTCGGTGAAAGCAGGAGCGTATCGCCACTCAGGAGCGGAAAGCCGAAGTTGAGGTGATAGAGCATCATGAATGGGGAGGAGGTGTGGCCTTCGTTTTCGATTGTGTCTTCGACGGTCACACTATTGGCTCCCAGCCGGGTAGAGATCTTGCGGGCCATAGTCAATTTTGGCGTCACGGAGGTTGTTTCGGAGACTTTCCCTTGCACCCACATCACATACTCATCACCCTGCCACTCGCCATCCGCCTGGACGTTGCGCGCGGGAATATAAGTAATCCGTCCGTGCTGGCCCAAGGTTTCTCCTTCATCCATACCGGACGGGCCCACGTAGGTCAACCCGCAGGTCGTGAGCAGTCCGCCGAAAAAGCCGCGGAGCCACCCTCTACCTGTCGGTTCAAAGAAAGCCGGTGCCACATCGCCCGTACTCGACCGCCAGCACAGCGAGCGCCCCGCGTGGTCAGCCTCGGAGATATCCATTCCGCGGTCCGGCAAGACGACGAAGCGGAAGCCGGTGCCGCTGCGGACCTCGACCGCCCGTACGCCGTTTTCGTTGCCATCGTTCAGGGTAAAGTTGCGAATTCCACCCAATTGCGAAATGTTGCCCACCCGTGCCATCAACTCACGTCGTGTCCAGTTCCTTCCGAACAGATGGCTCATGTGCCAACACTCCTTTCGCCTTTGACTTACGCCAACACGTCGCCCAGGCAAGCACGCAGTCTGGGCATGGACGGCCAACCGCTACCACCGGACGCCACAGTGCGAAGAAAGGCATCCATCCTTCCTGGCGCCGCCGCTGGCCGCTCTCATCAGGATTGCGGCGGCCCCTGAGAACTAACCCTCTTCAGTCCGAAACGGATCAAAACCTGCTCGCCAAGCCTAATGTGAACATGGCTGCAACCAGGATCGCTAGCCCCGCCGCTTGGAGGTGCAACGGGCGGCCGTGGATCCCCTTCCATTCACCGGTGAAGAAACCCCAGCTATTTGCGACGAGCACCGTGGTAGACAAAAAAACGGGCCAACCGATGGCTGGCCCCAGGGAACCCATTACATTGGCCCCGACGCCATACATAACCGTGCCCGAGATCCACATCAGGCCCATCACCGGGGTCAGCAGCCAATACTTGCTCGTCCCGAAGCGGAAGGTACTCCACGTCCGATTCTTTCTCAGGAGATACAACGAGTAGATGAGACTGGGGAAGAAGCCGGCGTTTGCCACCAGGAGCCACACGGCATTACCCGCGGAGGTTGGATTCGCCCCGAAGTTGATGGCCTGCTTTTGGATTTCGCTGCCGTATGCGAAGGCAATGTTGATAAAAGGGTTCAAGACACCGCAGAGAATACAGACGATCAAACCTGCGAGGAAGCGGCCGCCACGGACGAGCCCTGTGTCCACCGGGGCTTGGCCGGAACGCGCCTTTAGGATCTGATCCCGCTTCTTACCGGCAATCGAGAACAACACAACGGCGATCGTCAACAGAACGACCCCCACAAGGGTGGCAATCCCTGAAGGAGCCCATAGCTGCTCACGATGCTGTCCGATCAGAGGGACTAGCGATCCGACCGAAGTGCCCAATCCCATGATTATGGCGGTGCCCAATGCCAGTCCCAGCATATCGATCCCGAGACCGTAGAGGACCACGGCTAACCCCCAGAGGAATCCGAAAAACAGAGTGCGCACAATGACCTCATGGGGAGTGGCGCCAAAAACGGAGACTAGGTTCGGAACGGTCACCAAGGCGAAAGGCCACGGCAGAATCACGTAGGCAAAAACCGAATACACCAGCCAAATATTCTCCCACGACCATTTTTTCAGATACGGCATGGGGGTTAGCACGGTACCTTGCACAATCCCCGCCAGTAAGATAGTCAAGAAGCCAGAGCCCACAAAGGGAAGCATTCTGTTCACCTTCCGTCGCAGAGGGTTAGTCTATCGCTTGCTTCTGAAGGTCGTCTTTGCCTATCGCCAAGGAGGGACAGGCCCACTCTCTAACCATTGGCTTCGCGCCCAGATTAGCATCATTTCACTAAGCCTAATTCATTCCTTTCAGGGCTTCTTCCATTGCTGCAATAAGACGCGGGGTATAGTTATCCCATTGACGGAAAAAGTTCTGGAGCCGCTCAAAAGGTGTGTTGCCCGTGCTCTGCAATTGTATCTTCGTGTAGTCCGCTTCCGCCAAGAGCTTGTCGATGGCCGGTGACTTGAGTTTTTTCAATATCTCCGCCATGCCGGGCCAGAGCCACACGGTTTGATAGCCATGTATTCCTTGCCATGCCTTCGTGGCCGTCAGGAACGCCCGGAACTTCTCCCTATCCACCTTCTCCTTAGAAGCCGCGACAAAGTCAAGATAGGCGGCTTGCATGCGCAGTTGGTAGATCAGATCGGATATGAATCGCTGCGGACTCCCGAATAACAGCCCCCGCAAGGGACCGGGAAGTAGGTTCTCATTGCGTAACGCCTCGAGTTTGTCCGCCATCGCGCGCATTAACTTTGAGTCCGGACCCGTCAAGGCTTGCCACGTCCTGACGAGTAATTGACCCTGCCCTGTAAGCAGTTCGTCGGCAAACTGAACGTAGTCGCCCTCCGAGACGGGTTGCCCCTTCGCCCCTCGGGCAAAGGCAAAGGTATTGGGCAACTGCACACAATGGGTTTGCGCGTTGCCGACCACTCCACCTGGTGCGCGAGCTGCCCCCGCTTTGAACGCGGCGTCACCCCCGAAGTTCGTCATCGGAAATGAAGGCTCTCCCTCGATGGCCCCGTAGTTGAACGCTAGGGAGTTGGATGCCAGCCCCATCTTCTGCGCCAGTTGCAGGTCTGTGCCGTTCGGTGGCAGGTCCATGGTGTGAATCGTAATTCCCCAGGGACTTGGGTCAGCCTTCTTGAGCTTGGTGAGGACATCTTCGGCTTCCGCGGGCGTTCCCCAGGCAAAGTCGCCTGTCGCGTAGTAGCGACAATACGCCTCCCACCCGACATGCATCCAATAGTACAACTCAATTCCCGGCCGCAACCGATCGAACATCTTTCGATGTTCCATCAGGAGATTCACAAATTGGTCGTTGGTGGAGCCGGGATACCCACCCGGATCACTGTCGATGATGGCGACGCCGTCCATCTTGGCGAGCGGTCGAAGTAACTCCTCCCGCCATTTGATCATCTTGCCCAGAGCTACAGGATCGGCAGGATTGATGTATGTCGAACTCGCATACAAGTACCTGCGCTCAAAGCTATACTTGGCTGCCACCTTGTTGTTCACCACAGTATTGGGGCAGAGGGCGAGGAGCGCGCGCATGCCGAATTCCTCGTGCAACATATCGATAACCTTCGCGGTCTTCTCGATGTTGACACGATCGCTGGGAGTCAGCGGCTCCGGCATCGTCTCCAACGCCGGCCAAATTAACAGCATGTTGTAACCAAGCTTCTTAAGCCCGTCCGCATACCCCCGCCACTCCTCCACGGTCCAGGTGCGGGCGGCATAGGGATGGTTGTACGGCCAGCCTTGGTGAATATACATCCCCAATATTCCGTCGGAGGCCCCCCGCTCTTCTCCTCCGGCAAACAAAGAAGTGCCAATCCCCGGCCGAACTGCCAGACCGGCTACACCGCCCATCAAACAAAGAAAGTCTCTCCTCTTCATCTGCTCCTCCTGCCGACGCAGCCTCTCAATTGCAAATTCTGGCGATGAGGCACGTCAGAGCATTCGCTTGGAATGAATCCCCTCTGCACTTGCATCAGCCTGGCCAGGCTACTTCATGTTTTCCAGTGTCTCCTTCATCGCCGCAATGAGCCGCGGAGTGTAGGTCTCTGTTCTCCGCAGGCCATCCGCGACGCGGTCAAACGGCGTTTTGCCCTCTCCCTTCTCATCCAAGACGGCATCCATTGTCGGAGACTTCAGCTTGCTCAGCGTTTCGTGCAACTTGGGCCACCACCAGGCGCATTCATAGTATTACATGGTTAAGTAGCGCGATGGAGACGCAGTTGGAAGCCGCAAAACATGGGCATATATTGAATGTTTGCCATCTTCTTGTGCGGCTTCTGGCCACATCGTTCAAAGACGCATTTTTACTGCATTTCGTGACTGACTTAACAAAGTAATAATAGCCGTGCTGCTTCTGCCACACTTCTGCCGCCGTGACAAAGTTCCGGAATGAGGGCTTAACGTCTCGATCGCTTTCGGAAGCCGCGACGAATTCGTCAAAGGCGGCATTCAGGCGCAACTGCATCACCAGATCCGTTAAGAATCGCCGCGGGTCGCCAAATAAAAGGCCCTTCAGGTGGCCGGTGGGCAACTCCCCCTTGGCTAACACCTCGAGCTTCTCCGCCATCGCTCGCTTCGCGGATGGGTCTTCGCCTGCCAATGCCTTCCAGGCCTGCACGATGATCTGGCCCCGTCCCACAATCAAATCGTCGGCGAACGAAACATAGTCGGCGTCGGTCATGGGCTTTCCCGTGGCGCCTCGCGCGAAGCCAAACGTGTTTGGCAACTGCACGCAATGGGTTTGTGCGTTCCCCATCACGCCCCGGGGTGCCTTGGTGCCTCCCGCCTTGAAAGCGCCGTCTCCCCCGAAGTTAGTCATGGGGAAGGAGGGTTCGCCCTCAATCGCGCCGTAGCTAAAGCCCACAGCTCGTGAGGCCAGCCCTAACTTACTGGCGACGGTCAGATGTGTCCTGTCCGGCGGCGGAAACACATCACTAACCGTATTGGCCGTTATTCCCCACGGTTCCGGATCAAGTTTCTTGAGTCGCGTGAGAACATCTCTGGCCTCTTCCGCGGTCCCCCATTTGAATTTTCCTGTCTGATAGAAGCGGCCATAAGACTCCCATCCGGCATGCATCCAGTAGTACAACTGAATGCCGGGCCGCAAACGATTTAGCATCCCGCGGTATTCACCCAGGAGATTCACAAACTGCTCGTTGGTGGAACCGGGATAGCCGCCCGGATCGCTGTCGATGATCGCGATGCCATCCAATTTGGCAAGGGGGCGAAGCAACTCCCCTCGCCATTTGATCATTCGACTCACCGCCGCCGGATCGCCCGGATCAACCCTTCTGTCGCAGTAGAAGAAGTGCCTCTTTGCGAAAGGATACTTGGCCGCTTCCTTGTCATTGGCTGCAACGTTGGGGCACACAGCGATCCAGACCCGCATCTTGAATTCGCGGTGCAGCATGTCGATGACCTTAGCTGTCTTTTGCAGGGCGGCGCGATCGCTGGGAGTCAACGGCTCCGGCATCGTTTCGAGAACGGGCCAGATCATCATGGTGTTGTATCCCAGCTTGGTCAGTCCGTCGGCATAACCCCGATAGTCCTCGATCGTCCAAGTCCGTGCAGCATAAGGATGGTTATAGGGCCAGTGCTGATGCACATACATGCCGACAATTCCCTCTGACGCACCTGGCTCCTGTCCCTCGCCCAGGAACATACTCCGAAGGTTTGGCCTGGCGGCAAGGCTAGCCACGCCACTCATAAAATATAGAAATCCTCTCCTTTTCATCTGCTCCTCCTCATGCGGTCTAATCAACCCCTCTGCTTCGGTCTCGCCGATTATCGTCATGCGGTCGGCTAGTTCACTGCCCCGCAGGTTCATGCGAAGCGCGTGAGCCTGCCGAGTCCACAAAATCTCCGCCGAAGGCCGCGAAGAACCCATTGACCAGCGTGGGCAGGAGCTGCGTGAATTCCGTTGGATGATCCAGAAATACCTGATAGTGCTTGGCGCGATACTCCGACTTCATTCTGAGCACATCCATTTTCTGGATTTCATCAAGCAACTCCTGTAACTTGCGTCGCGGTTCCCCCTGCATCTCGCTTAATGCTGCCTGAGCATCGCTAATATGGATATCCTGCAACTTCCTGGATTGGAAAGCCGGCTGCGCATGAACGAACTCACGGCACTGCGCCACATCTGATCCCAGCCTGCAGAGTTGCTTGTAGAGATTGCAGAAATAAAGCAACTCGTTCACATATCCGGCTGGAGTGGGCATGATTTCAAACCGTGGATGTTCCGGCACATGCAGAGACTCCAGAATTGACTTGCTCTGCTCCATGTTCTTGAGGATCTCGCCATAGTTTGGTTTCCAGTTGGGTGTCTCCGCGAATGTGTACCCAACCATCGGAGCGACTTGAAAGAGGGGGAAGACCTTGCGCAAGCGTTCCTCTGACGTTCCGAAAATTCCCTCGGTGTAGGCCTGCATGATTGAGGAAACCGGTAGTTGCGGGTTCCAGTAAGCCTCCGCGGAAGCAAATTGATTCAGTAGATTGAAACTCGGAGTCATCGTGTAAGTTATGCCTCCCGAGATGGGGAATCGGGCCTCAATGTCTCGTGCCGCGAGAATCTGCGGGACCTTGTAATGGTGATTGATCCAGCCCTCTCCCTCCGTCACAAGATAACTCCACGTGTGCACGAGGTGCTTCTTGCTGATCTCGGAAATGTATTTCGCGGTTGAACCTTCGCCAAATTCAATACCACTTCCTCGGATCCCGGGTTCCGAAGTGAAGTCATTCAACTCGATCCCAAATATCGTGTCGGCTGGGAATTGATCCAGCTTCGACATAAGGTATTCATACCCACGGTCGACGCGGTGGTTCTTGTTGTATTCGTAATAGGTAAAATCCGGCCCCCAGCCGAAGAAATGCCACGTCGTGAAGTCGACTTTGGCCTTGGGATTGTTCCTCTTTATGATCCGGGTCACTTCTAAGGACAGGTCAACGTACGTTCCCGGAGTGCATCCCTCTTCCATGCAACCGCCCGGATCGCCGGGAAACAAGCTCCAGATTCCAACTTCCGGTATCGCCTTGGTCCAGTAGTCCCACAAACGCATCGACAAGGCTTTCTCTTCCGCTCGGTTGGGGCTCAGATAGGTGTACACTGGCAGGTCTCTGAACAGTTGGAGCGTGTCAAGTCTGGTGCCCGCCTGAATTGCTACGTTAACACCATTAATCAGATCCAGGGTAATGCCGCGTTGCTGTGCGTATCGCCCCACGTGGCGCATCGTGTCGCGGAAGTAGTCAAAGGCACCTCCTCCGTTCAAGGCTTCAGGTGAGAACATGTTGGGTGTTATCCAGATTTGTAAGACGTTGTAGCGAAAGAAGGCCAGTTGATCAATGAACCGCTCCCACTGAGCCGGGGGCCACCGAAAGGTATCCACGTCATATATCAGGTTAGGGTTGTAATTATTCATCTGGTGGGCCGAGTCGTTGATGTAGACAGCGCGCCAGGTGAAATAGGGTTCGTCGCGTAAACTGTCGAATGAGACCGTTGCTTCGTCTTCTTGGATCATCATGCGGCGCAGCAAATCCACCACTGCGTACCGTGCTCCGATGGGGGATCCACCTAAACACACCAGAGCCAGGCGGCCATGGCTTAATTGAACCCGGCGAATCACATAGGCTTGTTCACCCAAAGCAGGGACGTCGGCAATCGCATCTCGCAGAGGTTTAGAGAGGTGAGGTCTTGAATCGAGGTCGGAAAGCACTAATAGGTTATTTGAGCCACTGTCTGTTTCGTGAACCACAGGTGGAGCGCTGCCCCACCTTTCACTGAAATACCGGGCCGTATCCTCTGCTGCTGTGTTAAATACTGGGTCGGAACTGTTCGGGATCAAGATAGAGAATGTTGATCGCCCTCCGGCCACCAGCCGAAAGTTCGCGCTCCCCTCAATATGGCGGCTAACTTTCCGGCAATAAACGCCTGGTGGATTTACCTGATTGGAAGCAGCATAACAAAGGATTGGTGGGAGGAGTGCCAGGAAAGCCAGCCCGCGACGTTTGAACATCAGCGCTTCTCCTTTACCTCTTTTGGAACTTGTTCAATCGACGCCGGAATTATATGGTTTGTGCGTTTATTGTCAAGATATAACTAATACCAACACCAACCGCGGCTATCACTTTTCGACCCGCGCCTGCCCGTCTCATGAGTGCCCTGATTGGGGCGATAAAAGTCCTCCCGCCAGCGGCGGGAAAAGCTCAAGCTAAGCCTGCTTCCCTGCGTTTGCCGACTTCCTCCACATTGCGCGCTGGAGTCGCCACGTCCGGAAAGCGCCGCAAGCAGGTGCTATGCAGCATCGGCTATGCGTGTGCGTTATGAACATGACAGGAAAATATTCTATCAAAAACCTCTTGACATCTTTCAAGAGGACTGGTAGGTTACGCTCGATTGTGCTCGTGGGATGAAAGAGAGCAAGACTGCATTTTGCGTACTGCGTCGGGTCCTGGCCAGCTTTTCAATTTGTGCGAAAGAGCACGGCAATTCTGAGAAGGAGGAACCAGAATGTCTTGTAACTGGAAGGTGACCACGGTATTTCTTTTGTGTATATGCGCCCTCTTGTCGGCCACTAGAGTGAATGGACAAACCGTACAAGGGCAAATCAGCGGGACAGTGACCGACCCCAGTGGCAATGTCGTTCCGGGGGCCGCAATTGTCCTCAAGAGCTTGGACACAACAAACGCCGAGCGCAAAACTGTTAGTGAGGCATCGGGGGTCTATTTCCTGCCGAGTATCCCGCCAGGACGATACTCGCTAACCATTTCCGCTACCGGCTTTCAGAATTTCGTAGTTCCCGAAATCGATCTCGTTGTCAACCAATTTCGAACCGTCGACGCGCAGATGACCATCGGCGCGCTGGTACAGTCGGTGCAAGTTCAGGCGTCAGCAGTGGCCCTCAATACGACCACAGCTAATGTTGGCACGGTGGTCCAGCATCAGGATATTGTTGAAATGCCGCTGAACGGGCGGAACTTTACCGAGCTAATCCTGCTTACGCCGGGAACAACGCCGATTCAAGGAGGCCAACAAAACGCCTTTATTATCACCGGAGGGATCAGCCCGACCGTGAACGGCATAGGGCCTCGACTGAATAACTTCACGCTGGACGGAGCTGAGAACAACCAGCGTTTTTCCAATACTTACGCCCAGAGCCCTCCGCCTGACGCGATCGCCGAATTCAAAGTTGACTCTCACGAGACCGGCGCTGATGTGTCCCTCGCGGCGGGCGCTAACGTCAACCTTGTAACCCGGTCAGGAAACAATGCGTTTCACGGGTCACTCTGGGACTTCTTGCGCAACAGCGATCTCGACTCGCGCAACTTCTTCGACAATTTCTTTGCAGAGCCAAGCCTACCTTACCGCCAGAACCAATTCGGATACTTTTTGGGTGGACCTGTGTTCATCCCGAAGGTGATCAACGGTCGTAAGACGCGGACCTATTTCTCCACGTACTTCGAAGGCCTCAGGTTCGCTCAGACCACCACCACCCAAGCAAATGTTCCGAATGCGGCAGAGCGGGGTGGAGACCTTTCTGGTCTCCTCGGCACCCAAATTGGCACGGATTGCCTGGGACGGCCGGTCGTGCAAGGTGAAATCTACGATCCTACGACCACGGTTGCGAATGCCAATTGCCCGCACGGATATGTACGCAATCCCTTTCCGAACAACACCCTGCCGAGCATCAATCCCATTGCGCAGGCCTACATGACGGCTTACTACCCGCTCCCGAATCGGGCAATCAGTCCGAACCTCACAACCCCGCAACTCTACACGCAGACTTCAAACCAGTATGGCGTACGGATAGACCAGACCCTTTCCGATACCCAACAGATCTACGGTCGGTTCTCACATTACAACTGGATTGATGCCACGCCAACAGGTATTCCTAATAACCCCTACAACGCTCAAAACCACGGGACAACAGCCTCAGGTCATTACACTCGCACCTTCAGCCCCACTTTTATCCTGGATGCCATGTTGGCTTACAACCGGTCTGGAATCCCGATATACTACCCTGGCATAGGAGGCTCAGTTGGCGCCGCATTTGACGCAGCCGTTGGACCTAACTTCTATTATCCCGTCATCGCTGGCGGCAACGTGCCAGTTCAGCAGGAACTCGGCGGATCCGGAACATTTGAAGGCACGAACGGTCTCACCTCTACCGGGACGTTCACTTCGCCTTATTCCGGCTACAGCTATGAATTGGCAAATCCCGACACCACTTGGCAATATAACGGTGACTTTAAGAAGGTCCATGGAAAACATGAGATGTCATTCGGATTTCGTTTCACGCACTACCGACATTACTCTGGCACGCAACTCTCGGCAAATCAGAGCTACATCCCGTCAACGACTGGCTTGCCAGGTTGGGACGAGACCGGTGAAACGCTGGCCAGCTTTATGGATGGATATCCGACGGGAACTGGAAGATACCTCTGGCCTGTCTTCTACGATTGGGGCGAGATTTACAATGGCTATTTCGGAGACAGTTGGAAGGTGACGCGGAAGTTGACGTTCAATCTTGGGCTACAGTACGTTTACGTAACTCCTCCCCTCGTTAACCAAGGGGGCGTTAACAACGCTATCTCGATGTTCAGCTTTCAAAAGGCGCTAACGCGGCCCGACGCGACGGATTTCACTTATGCGTACTATTGGTGTACTACGAATCCCATAACCGGGGCGCCGCCGAATTGCCCAAGGAAAAATCTGATGAACCCCGACCATAGGAACTTCGCGCCTCGGGTCGGCATCGCTTACTCGCCCCTGAAGAACACCGTGATCAGGACGGGTTTTGGCATATTCTATGACTTCAACTCGAACATGGAACAGGATAGCATCCGCGTCGCCGCGGCCGAATGGCCGTACGCCCCTAAGAATCTGGATATAAACGGACAGAACACAGATGTTCTGGGACCGATAACCCCTCCCCTGAGCCTCTCGAACCCGTTCCCAGCTACAGTGGGTGCGCCACCAGGCTCTGGTCAAAGTATCAACCTCTTTGACCGAACCCCTTACGCGATGGAGTGGAATTTCGGAATCGAGCAATTGCTTCCTGGTGGCATCAAGCTTTCCATTGATTATGTGGGGTCCGGAAGCAGAAAGTTGGTGCTAGCCTCAGTTTACGAAATATTCGGCCCCGCCACGGGGCGGCAAGCCGAAGCTCGGCCAAGCCGACTGGCAAGGGGTGGCCGGAACCCGCTGCCCGTGCGGCTTTCGG
>Ga0208038_1000672_pt1 | contig 24188 bp, 28 predicted proteins | sample June2015DPH_16_1_FD_184714 | JGI IMG/M metagenome (GOLD analysis project Ga0208038, IMG submission 184714) | Peatland microbial communities from SPRUCE experiment site at the Marcell Experimental Forest, Minnesota, USA - June2015DPH_16_100... | ecosystem: Environmental > Terrestrial > Soil >...
TCTATGACGGAACTAGAAGACAAGGAACTCCAGCAAGCCAAGGAGTATCTATCCTATTGGCAACCGCAACTCCGATTAGACCATATCGATTTTGATATTGTGATAAGTAATGCGGAAGAGATGGGAGATAAATTAGGAAACTGTAAGGTTTGCCCTATTCGTCATAGACAGAAGATTATTCTACGTCATCCTAACGATAGGACGAACACAGATAGAGAGTATTTCAGAAGAGAGTTGGAAGTTGTTATTGTTCATGAACTTCTACACACTAAAGAGGTTACGTGGAGAGATCATCCAAAAGTGATGAAAGTTATGGATGAAGATAAATGGTTGAGCAGTCTTCATGAGGACAGTCTAGATGCGGTAGCAGAGGCACTAGTGAGAGCAAGAAGGGGGATCACGAGAAAATAATGCTTGACAAACCAGAACAAAGCGTATAAAAACAGAAAGGATGCTTGCGTATGGCGAGAACAAAGCGTATAGTGGATGAAGAAGTCAAGGGCGAGATGGAGTCAATCGCGCAGACGTGGCGGCAGTTCAGGATCGATAACGCATTGACTCAAACGTTTTTAGCGGAAATTTGCGGGATAAGCAGACGGACTATTCAGAACATTGAAACGGGTACGATTATTCCGCAAGAGGGTACAATACAAAAGTATGAGGCTCTAAAAAAGAAGTACGAGATGGGCAAAAAGCGCAAGCAGAAACCCAAGGACGAAGAGGAAGAGTACAGTTTCTAGCAGTATAAACAATCCAAACAACTGATTCAAAGGGAGATATGCAATGGCGGATGAAATTGTTCAAGGGCTTTCAGGAACAGAAATCAAGGATGATTTACTCGATCATATCCTTCGTAAACTGAATTATTCGTGTGATTTACGAGACTCAGATCGTTATCGTTCGTACAGTGCGACAGCAGAGATTCACCTGAAACTGTACGATTCAAGTATAGTTTCGCTGGACATGAACATTGAAGTTCCTCTCAAGGTTGAATTGCCAAAGGAAGTAGTTGAGAATCCTGTCGAGGTCAAAGAAAGTGTAGTGGTTGACGAGGAACCAAACCTTAATATAGTACGAGGACGTATTAAGGATGCCAAGATGGAAGTTCCACCGGAGCCTAGCGAAGAGGATGGAACGAATACTCCTACTCGAACCAAGCGCAAGTATACGCGCAGGAGTATAATTGACGCAATGGCAGCGACCATGGAAGATAGTGGTGGAAATGTTGCCGTAGGCGGTTCGGTTGATGTAGTATAAAGTTTCTGGTCCACTGACAACCAGAAAACTCCCTGCCGCTTCGTAAAGGTGGAAATCCGGCGTTGCTTGAAAGCCATGCGTTGCGAGTAAACACGATACCGGATAAGCGGCAGGAATTGAAGAACTGTACTACCGGGAGAAAGAATGAGTGAAAGTAATCGAGGAACGAATGGCGGAAAAGCCAGAGCGGAAAAGCTGTCGAAAGAGCAGCGTAGTGCAATAGCCAAGATTGCATCTGCGAAACGATGGGCAAAGAAAAAAGAGACTCCAGTTATAGTAGAATATGCTTATGTAAATCAAGGAACAGGAGAAAAAACGGAGCCATCACTTATTCCTGTTCCGTTTATATACAAGGAAGAGCCAAAACCAAATCCTGAGCCTTTTGGAGAAACAGAATCTACTCAGGAATCCAAGCACTGCCCTGCTTGCTTAAACGGACAAAGTATAGAAAAAGGTGAAGGAACGCACCTTCTTTTAACGATAGAACATCCTTACGATCCCGGTCCCGTAGTTTCCCAACCAACTAGGACAAATAATAGTCCTAGTCCTGCCGAAAAAGGACGAAAGAGGGCTTCAAAAGAAAAGCCAGTGTCCAAGATTTACGGGAAAGCTCTTTCAGTAGCGGAAAAGGAATACGATGAAGCGAGAGAGGAATTAGCCTTTCATGATGAAATGGCGGCGCGATTAACAGCGAAGATGCCTCGTTTGATTCAGACGATTAGGGCGTTAGGAGGAACGATTGATCCTCATGTGGAAACGGATGAATTTAATAGATTTAATCACGTTTCAGGACCACAAAGCTCTGTGAATTTTGGTTATGCACAATCTCAACAGCCAGTATTTAACAATCCAATGAAAGATATGCCGGAAATAGACCAATCATTATATTTGGCAAATAGTGGTCCAGTTCCGAGGCAAAATCCTGTTATTCAACCGGCAGAACGTATTGGTGGAGAGCCTTTTGGGGGAGCAGTAGATTTGTTTAATGCGTAAAAACCGAATTTGAGGATTCAAGAAATGTTCAAACACAGTAGACTACTGGAGGATATACTAAGATTAACGCGAGAGATCATGAAATTCTTGCGGGAAATCCTTCATCAACTTCAACCGCATCACAACCATTTTTCACTGGAGATAAGAATGAGCATTGGAAACATCGTTGCTGGTACAACAGGACAGATTGAGGCGGAAGTATATGAGAATGGCGTACTGTACAACCCTCCTGTTGGGTCTACCTACGCTCCCACGTTCACATGGACAGCATCCGATCCTAGTGTGACCTTTACCCCGGCTACAGCGGACGATTCTGATGGTGCAGTTCCTCTTGGACAGCAGATTGTCGTCAATGTACCGGCAGGAGACACGTCCACCAGCGTTACCATCACAGCAACCACGGTAGACCCTAACGGAAATCCTCTTACGGGGACGATTAGCATTCCTGTAACGTCGGCTCCGCAGGTGTTCGCTTTGCAACTTACGCAGGTAGCTTAACAAGTACCTTACGAGGAGAGATGCGCGTAGCCGGTAACCAACCCGGCACGCGCATAGGAATTGAAAAGGAGAGAAAATGGAAAAATTGAGCACAAACTCAAAGTATCTTGTTTTGTACGACAGTGACGAGGTAGGAAATCTTGAACCAAAATCTTTTACGTTACTTTGTCAAACGAAAGGAAAATCGCATTCAGCCCACCGTTAAAACAGTGGGTTTCATGCGACAAAATCTATGACGCAACAAGAAAAACAATCCGAGTGTGATCGTATCTGTGGTCCATACTACAGTGAGACTTCACGTAAGGAACAAGGACTCCATTCGTCTGCGCCAGAGATGTGTCCTATTCTTGAGGATATGTGGAAAAAGCCGAAGCGTAAGAACGACTACACGGGGATTTAATGTGAAAACGAAACTTGAAAAGATGATTGAGTTGGAAGACACTGTACGTGCGGCAGTCAAGGAACGGTATCCTGAAATAGATGCAGACTGGGCAGTAGAGCATTATTTGGACAGGTTCTACGACAATAACAAGAAGTTATCAGAAATCCTAGCCGCAATGGTGCCTGAGATTGTTCGGTCGCAGAGGATAACAGGAGAACTGAAATGATAATTATGTCGTATATCTTTCTAGGAATTCTCGTGATTACTGCTCCTGTTCTGGTGTGGATGAATGCGGTTGCGGTATCACGATATGAGGAAAGAAGAAGAACGATGTATCCCGTTAAGTGGTCACAGGTTAGAACTCTTGGAGATGTGATAAAATTTCTTGATGCGGTGGATCAGAAGTATATGGTTGATTTTGACTAGGAGGCGGTATGAGAGATGAACAGATTGTTATAACGAGTGATTCGATTCCAAAAGAAGTTGAAGAAGGACCACGTATGGTGTATAACCGAACAACGAAGGATTGGGAGATGGACCACACAACACCAGATCCTCGCGCTGCGATTAAAAAGGGGAATTATGTCTTTTACTCCCTTATGAATGGGCGATGAGAGTTAATCCTGGACAATTTTTTTCGGTAAATGCTTATATTTCAATAGGAACAAGCAACGAAGAAATTGAACGTATGGCGAGAGAATCGTTCTTGAAACTTCAAGAAGTTGTTAAGGAATACTACAATCGGGAGGATGTATGACCAAAGAACAAATTGAACGTATTGTAGTATCCTTTGAATCCATTGCGAAATCTTTGGAAGGTTTGAATGAAGCAGCTAAGAGAGCAGGAACCCGATACTGGCCAGAGCCAGGACCGCAAAAAGAAGTTATCATCAGTCGTGTCCAAACCGAAGAGGATAAAGCCAAAGAGCGCAGAGGAGACATTAACATCCCTATTGAGCAATGGCTCACAAATCTTAGACAAACAGACGACGATGATGAAGAAGAATACGTTGGAGAACGAGTTAGAGAGTGGAGAAGAACTCACCCCGAAGAAGGAAAGAAAACCAAAGTCTCTGATGCCAGTACCGAAACTGTCAGCGTTGGAGAGCAGGACACTGCAAGCGTTGAAGAGGTTGAAGGTAAAGCCGGAAGCATTTCAATCGTTGCCACAGATAACACCAATGTTGAAAAAAAGTCTCAAAGGCGGACTAAGAACCGCTCTTGAGGCTATGCGTTTTACAACGAACGATGAAGTAGTAGCGGATTTCTTGAAGGTTTACGACAAGATTCCTATTGGCGATAGGGACAGATTGCCATGGGAAGCTATAATGATAAAAGCCAAAGTGAATCCGATATACTTACTTGGGGCTATTCAGATGGCGGTGCAGACGTACAGTTGGAACAAGAGTAGGTTTCTAGCAGTATCTAGTCATCCTGAGATTACAAAGAATAGAATCAAGTTTGCAAAGATGGCTGGAGGCGTAAAGGACAGGGAAGCACTTGATATAGTCAATGGATTTTTGCAATCGCCGAGGGGTGCAACGGTAAATATCAACCAACAGGTAGCAACGTTTCCAGGAGGAAAAAGTAAGGATGGGGAAGATGTAGTAAATAGTCAGTCTGTTTACCAAGGAGACGATGTAGAGGAAAGATTGTTTGGTGGAGACGACATCTTGGACGGAAAGATTATTAAAATCAAACAACGGTTGCTGGAGGGATGATTGATTCGATTTATTGACCTTGGCAAGCAGATAGCAAGTGATCCCGACGACCCTGAATGGGCGCGGGAATTTTGTTTCTATGATACGCTGCAAGCTAGTTTCGTGTCGTTTGATAGTCGAGTTGTTTTTGACTCGATAGAGGACTTGAAAGACTGTTTAGATGATAACGATGCGGTGTATACGCGACGGATACTGAGTTTACTCCCGCCGTGGGTTCCCAAAAGAACTAGGAGTTTGGTGAAGTAGGATGTATTCAAGAAAGACAATAGATAAGCACTTAAACTACTTCTCTGCTAGTGAAGGTTGGGAACCTGTTTATCATTCACTAGCAGAGGTTCAAGACTTCATAGAATACATGAAAAAGATCACATATAAAGATGATTCAAGTAACTCAAAAAACACGTATATTAGAGTAAAATCTGGATTAACAGAGAAAAGGATACAAGAAGTACAGAGATTTATCCAAAACGAAAAGGTGTTATGTCGTTTAGATTCAAATTATTGGGAGAGCCGCTACGCATACGTGTGCAACGAGAAGGGAGAGATATATAAATTTCAAAATAGGCTATCACAGCAGATATTTGACTCAGTAATTGAAAAATTCGACGAAGATCAAGTATCTATAGAACTGATTATCTTGAAGGCTCGCCAGGTTGGCATCACGACCAAGACGGCTCTTAAATTTATCAATCGTATGTTATTCATTCCACACACGCAATCAATTATGGCTTCTGTAGAATCTAAGAAGTCAGAGTTGATTGGAAGAATTATTGATACCGCTCACGATAACTGCCCTTTTTGGTTGGTTCCTAGCACGATAAAAGACTCTCAGTATATTAGAGAGTATGAAAACAAGTCGATTCTTTCTATTCAATCAGGATCACAGGCGACGGGTCTAGCGCAAGGATGGACGCCTACAAATATTCACGTCTCAGAGTTGGCGGATTTTAAGGATGCGAAGAAGACGATTGAGGAAGGATTGTTAAGAGCAACGCACTCATCTAGGAATCTGTTTATGGTCCTTGAGGGAACGGGAGGTGGAAATACTGGATGGCTTGCTGATACATGGAAAAGCTCAAAAGAGGATTGGCCTTTAGGAAAATCCAGATTATGTCCTATCTTTATTCCGTGGGTGATGGTTCCTGATCTTTATCCAGAGGATGATTGGGTTCGTAAGTTTCCTGTACCGGGAGATTGGAATAGAGTAATTTCGGATGTAACGCGAAAGCACGTAACACGATGTGAGTCTTATGTTCGTAATACGCCATATTTATCAAGAGTAGTCGGTAAAGATTGGCGTATGCCAGTTGAACAGCAGTGGTTTTGGCAATTTAATTATGACCAAGCGTGTAAGAATCACACGCAAAAGATTTGGCTTGCTCAGATGGCGGCGGATGACTATGAAGCATTGACAGGAGTACATGACACAGTATTTGACCCAGACGTTATAGCGGCGGTTGAGAATAATGTATATGAGGTAATAGGAGACGGAAGAGGACATAAGATGGTTCGTAGTGAACCGATGCAAGCCTATGCGATTACTGGACACTCAATTGAAGAAACATTTTACCCAGACGAATCAGAAATAGATAAAGATAAGTCTGTTATAGAAGTAGAATGGACTTCAAGAAGAGGAGAGAAATATAAGTGGAATATGATTCCACTGCTTCCAGTCAATGAATACAATGAGAAAGATACGATGGATAAATTATTGGTTTATGAGGGACCAAAAGAAGGATTTGATTATGCTTGTGGAGTAGATACGGCAGATGGTCTTGATAAAGAAGATGAAGAGAGAGCTTGTGCGTCTATTTCTAAAGTAGGGAAAGGAGATGGATGTGACGAGCAGGCTTGTGAATTAACGAGCAAGAGGATGAATCCTGCGCAGATGGTTCCATTTGTGGCTTGTATGGCTACATGGTATGGGAAAAGAACAAAGGATCATCGAGGGGTAAAGTTTGCCATTGAACAAGTTAGAGGACCGGGTGATACTTGCCAAAACCAGTTAAAGATCATGGGTTTTAATTATCATCATGCTCCCAAGAGGTATGATTCAAAAAAGATTAAAGATGAATCTAAAACTAAACAGGGATGGTACTCAAACTCGTGGAGCGTACCAATGCTTATGACGAGTTTTGTAGACGCTATTAACGGAGGATGGTATATTCCAAAATCAAAGTGGTTGATTGAGGAATGCAAGACTCTTGAGCGTCACATAACAGGAAGCAAATCAAAGATGGAACATAGAGAAGGACAGTTTGATGATCGAGTAAGGGCAGCTGCGCAAAGTTATTTTACTACGCATGATTTGGATGACTTTGCATCTCGTAGCCAAAAGAGGTATTATGTACCTAAGAGAGAGACAGTAGACCCCAACGAGGGAGTCTGTAGGTCAAACATGGTGTCGATAGGAAGCTGGAAGTAGGGGGATGGGGCAAGCGGTTTGGAAGAAGCAGGAACTAACCAGTGTGCTCACTTTTGCACACTAGAAAGGTAGCAGAAATAATGAACAGACGAACATTCTTTAAGTTTTTAGGTATCGGAGCGGCTACTGCAGCGGTTGCGCCGAACATATTTGCGGAGATAACACCTAAAGAGTATTCTCCTATTGCGATAGGAAAACTTGAAATAGACGGTTTGACGATTTACGAGGAACCACGCGAAGGATACGATTATAGTATAGGGGTTGAAACAGGGCATGGACTTGGAGTAGACCCATCCGTGATTTCTGTGATGCGCGTAGGAAAAATAGATGAACCTTGCGTACAGGTAGCGGAATATGTTTCGCACGAGCAGAGTCCAGTAGAGTTAGTTCCAATCGTTGCACAAATTGCTAGGTATTACGGAGAGGAATGTATTGATCCGAGAGGACCATTGCTTGTAATTGAGCAAGTGTCGGCTCCTGGAGATACTACGCAGCACCAATTAAAGAGGATGGGGTTTACTAGGTTTTATCAATCAAGAAAAGAATTTTTAGAGAAGTCTGGTTGGTATACGACAAAGTTTAGTTATCCGATGACGATGGAACGGTTCATAGAATCCGTGAGAAATGGATGGTATAAAATTAACTCCATTGCACTTAGCGGCGATTTGACCGCGTCTGGAGGAGGGAAGTATCCTACAGTATGGGTGAGGGCGGCAACGCAATCGTATGTAGGGTATTATACTAATTTCGAGGATAAGAAAAATGCCTAACGCGCAAGGAATGATCGAACAACGGGAATCGAAACTCAAGGCGGAACTTGCTGCGCTGAAGCAAGAGAGCAAGGAACAAGCACGTGCATTGAAAGAGTCTAAAAAGTGGGTGAGTGTCAAGAAACGAGTACCCGCTAAGGATTCTCAAAAAGTAATTGCATGGCATGACGGCAGGATGGAGTGCTGCTGGTTTCATGACGGGAATTGGTTTGTCTACAATGGGACGTATTTCCTAGAGAACAAGGATGTAATCAGTGATGTGACTCATTGGTGTGCAACGGATTGGATGGTAACGACCGATTTTCCTATGCGCGGACCAGGAATCAAGAACGCTATCCTATATATATGGAAGCGTTTTACCCAAGGCGCATCGGATATGGCATACGATCTGAGGCCGAAGTCTTGGATTCGAGGGGCAGCACAACTTGACAAGAAGATTGTGTACTATAAGGATAGGAACGGAAGATTGAGTCTCGGACTTCCCGAAGATCGTCCTGCTCCGAAAAATGTACAAAAGATCGTTTGCAATAATGTATTTGAGGCAGAGAAGTATTCGGAACTCCAACGCCAGCAGGAAAGTCGTGAACTCAGGATTGAGAACGAGAGGAGACGGGCAATTGAAGAACCGAGATTGGATGAGATTCGTCGTCATAGGCGAACACTGATGGAAAACGCAAGGAATAATATGAATCGTGATTTTCTTCGTTCGGCGGAAGAGTGGTCTAGCAAGAAACCGAAATCTTGGGAACGTCAAAGGGAGTCATTTCTACACAGCGAGGGTTATGAGAACGGACGATAGAAAATTTTTGTAGACACTTGACAAAAAATAGTTTATCATGCGTTTAGTCATGTTCTGGCTTGGGAGCCAGGACAAAACAGTGTACCGGGAGGATTGTGAGTATATGTGCCTGCTGAACTTGAAACCGTAAAATGGCGAGTTCCGAATTTTGAAGCATCCAACGCGGAAAAAATCGCTTGGGTTGAGGAACAAATCAAAGAGGGTGAGGGATTCCTTTCTGGTCAAGCCTGCTACCGAAATCTTGAGAAAAATCTTCGTGTCTTTGATGGTATATTCAAAGACAAGACTAGAAGTTCGTTAGTAACCAATCAGTTAAAATATAATATCAATAAATTTTGTACAACTTTAGCGGAAGTACGTGAAATTGCTGGATTTAGCTCAGATGTTCCTGCCTATAAAGCAATGGCGGAGATGCTTACAAAGGTAAGCAAATGTGTTTATTTAGAGTCTGATTTTCCCTACCAAATCTTGAAAGTTTTGCAGTATGCGACGGTCATGGGTATTGGATACCTATGGCCTAAAGTAGTTGCGTCCGAGTATCATTTTGGACCAAGAGAGATGAAATTTGATGCTCTAGGACTATTAGATGTAGTTCCAGTCCAGATTCCTTCAAAGTCAAATGACGTTCAAGATGCTTACGCTGTAACAATTTACGATTATATGCCGATTGCCGAGGCGTGTGCGAACTTTCCTCTATTCCAAGGACAATTACAAACAGTCGGACGGAATAATTACAAGACACTGATACAAGCACAGCGGCAGGATTTTGCTGCGATGTATCGTTATGGAAGCGTAGGAGAGTCACAGAGTCGCAGTTTTGGAAATCTTTATACGGAGATAAGATACACATTTATAAGGGACATACGCATCAATACTTCTGGAAAAGAGATGCAATGCGGCGAGCCGGGAACGTCTTGGTTTTATAAAGTTCCGTCTTTGGGCCAACCGATATTTGGAGGGATGAGAGATGGTAAACCATACATGCGTCCTGCAATGGTGGAAGATTGCCGAATCTACCCTAACCTACGGCTCATCATCACGTCATCAGGACTCGACAAGCCGATGTATGACGGTACTTCCTACGATTGGGACTCTAAAATACCTGTTATTCAGTACACAGTAGATGATTGGGCATGGGAGGCGCTAGGAAGATCGTTAGTAGGAGATGTATCTTCAATTGAATCAACGATTCGCAAGCATGAAAGGCTTATGGATCAGGTTCTTTCTGCGCAAATGGACCCTCCGTTGGGATATAACGCAGATGAAAACGGAGGAAAGAGCATTGAAACATGGGATATGTTTGCACCAGATCAAAGGCTAGGATTGTTTGGTGGGAGTGAACCAAGGAAGACATTACAATCTCTTCTTCCAGAAGAAGTTCGAGTAACCGGAGAAAATACAGGATACCTAAAATATCTAGGCGAGAAAGAACTTGCTCAACTAGGATTGAACGATGTTGGAAACCTAGCCAACATGAAGATGAACATTGCAAACGATACAGCAGATAAAATGCTGGAGTCTATCGGTCCTATCGCTAAGGGGATAGCGATGAGGATAGAAAAAGCCAACAAGCGCGTAGGAGAAAGGATGAAAGTTCTTATTCCTCAATGGTTTGACGCAGGAAGGCTTATTGAGTATGTAGGGCCAGACAATATAGCAAAGGAAATGTTTGACTTCAATCCTGACGATATGGTTCCTAGCCACTTGCCAGATGAATTATTCGGTGGTCAATTTCCCACTACACCATCAATGTATGATCGTCTGACGCGGGCAAAGTATTTTGTAAAGAAGTTGAGGCTTGTTTCTGTGCCGAATACGCTGCTAAGGATTACGGCTATGCAGCGTCAGATGATGATGTTGCAACTGAAGCGCAGCGGTGCCCCGTTAAGCTGGTCTACAGTGATGAAAACAATAGACATAGCGAACTGGGGAGATTCTCCGGGCGCGACGGAAAAAGAAAAGTTTTTCAACGAGGAAACAGAATTGCAGGTCATGGCAATTATTGCCAAGGCCAAGGCTTTCATGAAGTTGAAGGAAATGGGGATTGATCCATCTGTATTGGAAGGAGGAGGACAGCCTCAAGGTGGCAAGGGAGGAAAAGGACCGGCAGGGCAGCACGCGGGGGGACGTGATCCAAGTGGTAAAAAACAACCTCGTCTTGCACAAAAAGGTGGAGCAGGTGGAACTCCGAGAACAATTGTGAAAGAGAGCTAAGTAGTACAAATCAAACACCATAGGAGAGAAAGATGGCACTCAGAATTAAGGCGCAAAAGGTATACTTGGTTACAGAATCCAGCTTCGATCTCCCTACAGATGTAGGAGAGGCTCACGATGAAGTACGCGCAGGAAAGACAGATGGAAAAATGTCTGTTGTATATTGTGGAGGCGGAGTGCAGGGAGTAACTGTTGAACAAAAAACCAGAGTCTCAGAGGTTTTGGCAGCGAAATTTAAGAAGGAATTAGGGATAGAAGACAAAATAATCTAAATTTTGTCATTTTACCTCTTGACAAGACAGCAAAAAAGTGGAATGATCTAAAAAGAATCAATCGGGCGACCGCCCTCCCTTTGGGAACCAGCGTGGCTTGAGACCATCAAAATGGCTCAAGCCATTTTTGTTGGATAAAAAACCTCAAACCCAAAGGAGAAACACCATGAAGCATCGCATAAGTGGAAAAAAGAGTCATTTGAAGAAGGCCACACAAAAAGGCCGTGGCCACAAGCGCACCAGCAAGAAGACAGCCGTAAAGCTGTAACCAACCCCTAACGGAGAAATCATGGCTACGAATGCAATGCCAATGCCAGATCAGGGGGGATCACCGCAGGGTGGTCCTCCTCCTCCGCCTCCTGATGGTGGAGGGAAGCAAGGCCCACCGTCTCAGGGTCCAGCAAATCAAATCCAACAATTGTTAGGTAAGTGGAGTCAAGCAGCGCAGGAAATAGCGCAAGCGTATCCTCAAATAGCTGCTGAATTGAACAAGATCGTGCAGGCAATAGGAGAGGCACAGACAAAATTGATTGCACCGCCTCAACCAACGCCTACAAGTCAACAGCCATCGTACTCTTAACAAGGAAATCCGGGAGAATAGTGAATTATGCCAGTACCGACATTAGCAGAAGTTTTGAAGCAATCCGGTTGGACGCAAGATCAGATTGATGCTCTTGATGCGCAGGCCCGCACGGGTCTCAATAGTTACGTTACAAACATTTATCAGACAGCAGAGCAAAAGGAACAAGCGGCATTAGCGGCAGCACAAAAGGCTGAGGAGGATAGGAAAGCGCAGGAAGCCGCAACAGCAGCAGCAGTAGCAGCACAGGAAGCTGCGGAACTGAACGTAAGGCAAGCACAAGATTTTTGGGCAAATGTTTATCCTGCTGCGAATGCGGAAGCGGAAGCAGAAAAAGCAAGACTGGCCAAAGAAGCGGCAGATGCAAAAGCTGAGGCTGCTTACTATAAGGCTCAGAGAGAAAGTTACCTTGGGACACTAGGAATCGATCCATCAAATGCTCCAGTATTTACCCCTCCCCCTGCTCCAGTGGTAGACCAAAACAAAACTCCCGGAACGCCTACGTTTTCAGAAGATGCGATTATGAAGCGTTTGGATCAGGGAGTACACACGATTCAGGACATTGGCTGGAAGTATCAGCAACTTTATGGAACTCCGATTCCTATTTCTCCTAGCCAACTTGTATCTGAGGCAGATCGTCTAAAACTTAGCCCGATGGAATATGCGGCTAGGACATTTAAGTTTGCGGAGAAGGAAGCGGAGCATCGTGCGGCTGAAGCAAAGAAGCACGATGATGAGATTGCTGCAAAAACCGCAGCCGAAAAGGAATCTGAGTGGAAGGCAAAGATGGATGCCCAAGCTGCTGAATTTTCTGCCAAGGAACGCAAGATGGCCGAGCAGATTAGTTCTCATCCTGATATGCACTTACCGCCAGGATCGGCAAGGGTAGCAGAAATCAAGAGAGCCGTTTCTGCGGGAGAACGTCCAGACCCGACGAAGATGACTCCAGAAGCTCGGTTGAAATTGACGCAACAAAATGTAATCAAACGCTTTGAGGAACAACGCCAAACAGTAGCGGCGTAATTAAAATCAGGAAAGCAGCTTAAGTAGCTGAAAGGAAACAACATGCCATACGTGCAGAATGATCCAACTTTTTCTGAAGTTGACAGCGCGAACCTAGAGTCTGTTCGTGATGAAGTTGTGTGGAACGAGTTTTTCGTTGGGACTCCGTTTCTTGACGAACTTCGCCATGCTGGAGTAGCAGAACCGTATCTTGGCGGTGCTGGCATGACAGAGCCGATTTTGTATGGAACTCCTAACGGTTCTGCAATCGATCCTGCGCAGACAGTTACGTTGATGCGCCAGCAGATCACAGACAAACTGAAGTTCTACGAGAAGGGATACCAATCAAACTTCCCGTATAGTGATTGGGAGATGGGACCGGACGGCGGAGTTATCAACTCTGGTCCGTCGAGAATCTTTAATCTCTATTCAATCTTCATGAGTGCTATGATGCAAAACATCAATACGATGCTTGCGATGGATGCTTTCCGTCACGGACAGAATTCATCTTCGACGGTAAGTGATGACCGTCATAAGGCATCAAACGGCCTTGATGAAGCGCTGAACAACGCTATCGACACATCGCTTTATGGGAACCGTTATCTTTCCTATGGCGAACAGTTACGCAATGGTGCGATTGGCAAGGCGATTAACGTGACTCCGGTCTATTGTGGTCAAGGAAACTACAGTAGCAGTTCGTCTTCTCCTGCAACTAGCGGGCCTGGGCAGATTGATTTTGATACATTGATTCAATTGAGTTCTCAGTGCGAAATGTGGGGTGGTAAGCCGAAGTTGGGAATCACAAACGTCTTTGGTTTCAAGGCGATTGCGAAGTCTCTTATGGCCTATTACCGCGATACGCAGCATAGTGACCACAATCTAAGCTGGAGTTCCATTAACTTCAACGGAACAGAGATTTTCAAAGACCCGTTGGCACCTTCAGCAGTAGCTCAGTATTACATTCCGATCAATGGATCAGCAGGATCGACAGGCAATACGCAGTTGAAGGATGGTATTGGATCGAACACTGCAACAATCGCATATCAGACTCCACAGTTCTATGACAGCACTGGAGCGGCAATCAATTTCTCTCCAACGAACTCGAATTTGCCATCGAATGCGATTATTCAGCCATCGGAAGCAATTTACTTCCTTGACCCATCGACATTCAAACTGCGCACAACGAATAATCCAGATTGGAACTTTGGTACTCGTAAAACGCAGCAGTACGACAATCCTAGCATGAATGCAGTATTTTTGAAGTTGGCTACGAATCTGTATTGCTGCCAGCCTAACAAGAATGCTTATGCGTTCGGGTTCCATGCTTAAGACCGCGATATAAATGCGGCAAGGAATATCCGAGACGAAGGTCTACGGATACTGGCGTCAGGGATTGGCGCTACAGCCGGTGGAGGCAACGTAAGACGTAAGTTGGGACGCAAGTCCTCAACCTACGCAGATGCCGTTGAAACCGGAAGCCCCCGGATTTAGACATGGGGGTAGTTCACTAAGTGGAACTAAACAAAGGAATCAGTTTTGCAGTAAAGGAGATTCAAAATGCCATTAGTACGCGGATTTCCATCTTGGAAAAACATCAATTCGCAGAATTCCACTTCGTTATCGGGTCAAACCGATAACATGACAGGACAGCCGTGGTACGGTGAGGGATTGTATCCTGGAATCTATGCGGACCTAACAAACAAAGAGGCATTGGATGCTTCCGATACGGCTACAGGGATTTTGTACAACGGTCGTTATCGCTGGGTTCTTGTTGATTCAGGAGCAACTGCTGCAAATGTAAAAACTGGAACAGTTGGCTTTATGCGTCAAGGAACGTCTGTGGCCAGTGTTGTTGTTCTGACTGAAGGAACTGGTCAGACGGTAGGAACCTACCGAGTTGCAGCTACAGGTGGTGGCGGAACAGGTGCCCTTATTCAAGTTGTTGTAACGAGTGCCACGGCGATTACTGTTACTGTTCTTAATGGTGGATATGGGTACACGTCAGTACCTACGTTCACATTGGTAACAGGTGGAACTCCTGGAACAGTGGTGGCGCAGTTGAACTCGACTCCTAACATTGTTACGAGTGCGGATGTTGCGACAAACTTTGTACGTCCTGTGGTGTTCTTGAATTCGATTACTCCGGGTAACTACGGATTTGTTCAAGAGCTAGGACTTGCCACGGTACTTGCAACGGCTTCGCAAACTCAGGCTGCTAACCAGTTTGCAATTGTTAAGAGTTCTTTGGCAGATGGAACAATGACTGCATCGAGTGCAACTTTTGGTCCTTACGCAATCGGTTCTGTTGTTGATCCTATCGCTACACCTCTTGCAAATACTCCGTTTAAGATTCTTCTTGACGGACCATGTATCCAAGACTAACGATTAGGGAAAGGGGCGGTTTAATATCCGCCCCTACAAGGTGAAAAAATGATTCTTTCATCGATTAACGATGTGGATTATCCGACAATGGTAGGCAACCGACAGATTTACGTCGGAAGTGGATATGGACCTGCGTCGTACAATTCGACCACGGGGGACATTCTTTCAACAGAGAATCCCTTTAACATTGATGCTCCGTTAGCTGGTTTAGTGGTGACGCTGAGTGGAAATTATGCGGCGGTTCCTGAGCCGATAGGAATCGGAAGTGCTGAAGGATGGACGTTGAAATGGTATACATTCCCTGCATGGTTAGCAGTTACCGGTCAAAATCTTTCCGCAGAGCAAATTGAGATGGGTGTGATTGGAGCACCACAGTAGTAAAGATTTTTCACAAGGTCTGATCTAAACCTCTCCCGGTGGACAGACAACTTACGCCCTCTGTAGCCCCGGAAGGGTTGACTATGGAGGGCGTTTTAACAGGAAAGGGATTTCGATGGCAACAAAAAAGACGAAGACAAAGTTGTGGATGGAAGACGGGGATGACGCGCATTTTGACGGTAATCCTGCGTATAAACATCATCGTGCAAAGAAGTCTCGTAAAGCTAAGGGTAAAGTCCACAAAGAGGGCATGAGTACGGTTGGGGGTAAAAAGATTGTGGCAACGGTAACAAAAACAAGAAATGTGGCAAAGAAGCCACAGACAAAGAAGAAAGTTGTTCGCAAACGGGTATCAGGAAAATAGGGAGTTAAATTGTGGCGTTTCAAAACCTCATTCAAGATGTGTTGGGTACGTTCTCTGAAATGAACAGGGGGCTTGCGGCTACACGCATAAATGAGGCGTTTACGGCGATTCAAAATGAAAACGTCTGGAACTTCCAGATACAAACTGGAGGATGGCTTACTCCAAATGCTCTTGGTGGTCCTAATTCTCAAACACAGTTAGTTAGTCCGGGAACAATCTCAGTAACACCATTTACCAACACGATTACTGGAGATGCAGTAGCAACTGCGGCGTGGAATAGCGTTACGTCTCCACCTCTTTTGACGCAACAACAAATTCGTGTTCCAACATATTCATTGTATAACATTATCGCGCAAGGAAATAACGGAACGGTTGCCTATGTGACGATACTAACTCCAGGGTCAGGACAGACTCCAGGAACATATACTGTACCTGTTTTAGACCCGTCTATAGGTGCAGCGGGAACAGTTTCAATAACTGTGAATGCAAACGGAACCGTGACATTACCCCCTGTAGTTTTGACGACAGGAAGTAACTATACAACTCCGTACATTACTTTGTCTGAGGGTGGAACACCAGCTACGTTCTCAGTTACTTTAATTGCTACGTTGACGATTGATAGGCCGTGGATGGAACCGTCTCAGACGAACGGTAGCTACTTAATTTATCAGGCTTACTATCCTGCTCCTCTAGGTTTTAGGAGATGGATGCAAATTAGCGATTACACGAATAATCAATTTATGGATTTTACGAGTATGTCGCAAGCGGACTTAGCGAACGAAGACCCACAAAGGACGATATTTAGCCAACCTAGCTTTGTAGTACCTTTTGGTCCAGACACTAGACCGGGTAGTGCAACTTATGGTCAGCAACTTTTTGAATTATGGCCTGGACCAACTAGCCAACTTCCGTATACATTTCAATGCGAGTGTAACTGGCCTGAGTTATCTTTGCCTACTGATACTCTTCCTTTTCCACTTACAGAAGAGTTAGTAAGACAAAGAGCCTACGAAATGTGCTCCCTCTGGAAAGAAGGGCAGCGCGGAGACGAGATGGAACGCGGGTCGGGAGCAAATTGGCAGTTTTTAGCAAAGGCATACCACGAAGAATACGTGGATCGTCTCAAGAGAATAAGGATTGTAGATAGGAATATCTCTGATCTGTATTTGACAAAGGCGCGTAGAAATATTCCAAACAACGGCGATTCATCAATGAACAATAACAGGACCGGCAATGTCGGTTGGTTTGAGCGGTAGGAGGAAATAAAAATGCCAGCATATCCAGGAAGTGGCCTTGCACAATTGTTACCAGCAAATCGTCAAGTATATATGTGGGAGACAGAAACGGTTCCCGTGGATACTTATCCTGTTTCTCTGAGTGTAGCGTACCAGCTAGAGCGTGTTCCCAACGTGATTTATCCTTGGGGTTTGTCGTTTGAGCTTACGTTTTCAGGAAATCCGGGAAACTTTGAGGTAGACATTCTTGCAGCAAATAGTGATACACCGACGAGTTTTGTAAAAATAGGGAGCATTACGCAAGCTAGTCAAGTTGGGGTTTCAACAGGATCGTACACGTATCGTTACGACATGGCAAGCAATATCTGGCCTAAGTTTATTGCGGCATATCTGAAAACGTTGGCTAATCCTGTTTCAGTAACGCTGCAAGCAACGAAGTAAGAGGTTTTTTTATGATTACTCCAGGATACCAGTGGACAACTCCCGCGCTATTGAGTTGTCCTAGTTGTGGGACAGCGAATCCGAATCAACTTCCTTGGACAGCAAGTAAGTTTTTCATGGTGTCATGCTCTAACAAATCATGCCCTTATTTTGGGGTTGATTTATTGGTAGAGAAAGACAGTTTGACAGTTTTAACAGTGGCTCAATCGGGAGGTAAGTAACATGAAGAAGATTTTAGCATTAGGAACGTTATTTTTCGCTACTCTGGCTTATGGTCAGACAGCAGCTATCCCTGTATATAATTGCGTTCAAAACGGTGTACAGGCGGTCACGTCAGGATCGAAATCTAGCAACTATTTAGAGGGAATAATCCCTTATTGTACTGTTACTGTTTATTTGACAGGTACAACAACGATTGCAACGTCTACACCACAGACTCCATTGCAAGCTAATTCAGATGGTTCTATACCGCCAATATATGTAGCTACAGGAGGATATGATGTAAAGTTAAGTGGCGGTATTTATCCTAACGTTTATAGTACTCCGGTAACAATAACAGGTGTAAACGTAGGAGGTGGAGGAGGAACGGGATGCGGAAGTAGCTCGCCATGCACGATACCGGAAGGTGGAACAGGATCACCTACACTTCCAGGGGCGCAAGCAAATCTAGGAATCAATGGTGCAACATTTAATGTTCGGGCATACGGTGCAGTAGGTAATGGAACAACAGACGATACGGACGCGATTCAGGCAGCTTTTACAGCGTGTTATAACCAAGCAAATGCAGGAATTGGTGGAGTAGTTGAGTTTCCTGGGCCTTATACATATAAAACAACTGCGACGATCAATGCCTACGATGGTTGTCAGATAGTTGGCACGATTGCGAGTGCTTCACAGGCTGGCACACCACCTACCATCCTTCCTTATCTTCCAACGACAGGGGTTATTGCGTCAATAACCGGTTTCACTGTAAGTAATAACTGCACGACGGGCGGATCGGGATGTACTTATTCACCTGCATTTCCAGAAACTACTGGAGGCGTAGGAACTCAGAATCGTCGCGCACCCATGGTTGTTAATTTTACATCCACAAACAGTTTTGCAGCAGGGACATGGGTAGACATTGAAGGTTGTACGGTTTATCCTTATCTCAATCGTATTTTGTTGCAAGTTACGTCTTCGACAGGCAGTACGTTTACCGCAGTTGGAGCAGATGACCTATGGTTGACAGGAACATATACAGATTCCTGTACAGCAACCTCAAAGAATGTGGTATTTGCGACAGACGGCAATGCGAGATATATGCAAGAAATTAAAAGCATCGCCATAGGAAATTCTGGTAATCCTTTTGATGTTGGATACTATTTTGGTAGTCGTATTGATACTGGAACAAATATCGAGAACGTGTGGGTAGCAGGGGCGCAGATGTACTCCTACTACTTTCCTACTGGTGGTATCAATGTTAAATTTAACGGAGGATGGCGTTCAGATGGTGCGCAATTAGGAGGCATTTACTGGCGTGGTCGTTCGGATAGTTTTGAAGTAGGGACGGGAACAGTAGATAATCGATCCACGGCTTCATATTCTGGGCCTGCTATTGTACTGGACAGTCAGTCTGGATGTGGACAGATTTGGCTTAACATGCACGATGTGAAAGTAGAAGTGAATACGTCTATTCAGTCAGGTGAGGGCGTAGTTACCGCTTATAGCTGTCCTACCTACACAAACCCACCACAGTTTTTCATCAATATGGATACAGACTGGATTGCTCCCGGAACAACAACAACAGCGGGATTCAATTTTACAAGCGTAGCGGTAATTCCCGCGAACAGTAAGTCGGTACAACTTACTACGACAAATACGCAATTTCAATCTGGAATAGAATCAAATACCACAGTCCCATTTGTGGGTATACCTAGTGTTTCTCGCAATTCTATTTTTATAGGTACGGGTAATACGCCTTTGATGGCGGTAGGAAATTCCAATCATAGTAGTGGAACTAACAGTAACTCTTCCGAAATAAGCCAGATAATAGGCGATTTGAATTTGATGCAGGTCTACCAGTATGGCGTTCAGTCAAATCTTCTGAACAGTTCTGATTACGCATTCGCTGCATTGCCTTCTGGTACTACGCTTTATGCTGGGATGATTCTTGCGCCAGGTACAGACTGGTCTACAGGTAATTATAGCGTAAAACCCGTGACGGTTACTGGCACAACAGGAACATTGAATGCTGGTGCTACGACATGCGCTACTCCGATATTTACCATTACATCGGTTTCAGTGATTGGAACCACAGCTACTTTTATAGGTACGACAACGAATATCTCAACAATATTGGTAGGAAATAACTATGTTTTTGCGGGGACAGGAGAATCATGGTTGAATGGTACAGGTGTCTATCCGCTGACCGCAACGGCAACAGGGTTCACTGCGACGGTGGCATCAGGCCATGACGGGTACACGAATAATTCTGATACTGGCACGGCTAGCGATCACTATAATCTGATTTGCTCTTCGGCGACAGATATGGACGTGGCGCAGCGCGTCTCTATCACTGGAAATGCCAATCTCGAAATTCAGAACATCAACGCATTAAATTCGTCTTCAGTGGTTGTGCAGATGGCAGGTGGTATTATTCCTGTGTCTACGGCTTCCACGTTGGCTTACGTTGCACCTACACTAGGCGCTGAGGGAGTTATTCCAACTATAACTGTATCGAGCAGTTTCAATGTTATATGGGGAGTAGATGCGGCTAGCGGTGACAATTCACAGGTTGTGACAATCACAACGGGCAGCACGCCGCCAACGAGTCATCTTGCGTGCGATTTGACACTGACCAGCAATCAGGGTAGTTACGAAATGTCTCACTGGTTTTTGAGCGGCGATACCAATGGAACAATGGTACTGAAACAATACGCCTACTCGGAGGGTGGTGCGCCTGTTGACGCCAACTACTTGTATCTTACGGCTCCCACAAGCTCTCTTGGCACAGTTTCTTTCTCCATCGTGAATATGTCGAGCAGTTATAACCAAGCAGGCAAACTGGCTGGAACCTGCTACAATACCGGTTCGCCTGTATTTAATACTGTGACAGTGGCGGCAAAGACTGGACCTGTGACAACTGTTCCTGCTCATTGGGTAAATACGCCACAGTTTGCGGATGCGACGGGTACAGGCGGCGCGGTGCTGAAAAACTCGCCAACGATCACGGGTGCCAGCATCAATGGTGTAACTCTGACCACAGGAGGATCAAATACTACTTTTTTGAATGGCGCTGGTAGTTATACAACACCTAGCAGTGGTGGCTCGTTCACAGCAGGCGGCGATCTTTCAGGAACCATTTCATCGCAAACGGTAATTGGCCTTGACGGCGTACCGTTCTGCACTGGCTATACTCCTACTGATGGAGAGGCAGTGACCCTAACCACAGCGAGCACTCCAAACCCTTGCTATACGGCAACAACACCTGGAGGCTCGCCCTTCATCACTGGGCTGACCACGACAGGCACCTATGGTCCTGCTACAGTTGTGTCTGGCACGCTGAACGTGCCGCAGTACTCATCCTCATTTCTTACCGGGGCGAATGTAGTTTTTAACGGTGACTCTGGTTTATTCGATGACAGCGGAAATACTCTAGGTGCGACAATTACGGCCACAGCGTCGAGTTGTACATCTGGAGGTCATTGCACAGTCACAGCGTCTAACGGTTATGTGGCCGGTCAGTGGTTCCAACTAAATAGTGGTTTTAATGGAGGCCCAAATTGCAGTGCTTTGCCGTACTATGGCACTGGAAACCGTGTGTTCCAAGTTTTATCAACAGGCTTGAGCAGTACGCAGTTTGAGTTCCAGACCAACTGCCTTGTAGCGACATCTGGTTCTGGAGGAACAATAGAGGATGCTACGTACTTCATCTCGATAAGAACGTCCGACTTGTTGAAATCAGTTCTTGCAACTGCTAACTCGTGGCAGTTCCGCGACGGGTTGGATTTGACGAATGTTTACGGCGGCACTACCGGTATGATTTGCGAGCAGTCTACCAACTTCACTGCGATGTTTGGAGATTTGTTGCCATCAGTTACTGGTAAGCCTTTGTATTTTCTTGAAGAGTCTGCCGGTAACAATGACGTAGGGCAAGGGCAATCAGCAGCACAAATCGAAGCGTGTTTCCAATCATTTTGGGCACAGGCGCACACTGCTGGTGCCGTAGTTATTCAAAACACTATTCCTCTGTATAACGGTAGTTTTGGTACATTTGAGCCAACTGTTAACACCGTAAATGCTTGGTTAGTGCTGCAAGGAAAGAGTACTAGCAATGCAGCAATCGGACAGTATTGGGATTGGCCTGGAGTGAATACCGGCTCATTTGGTGAAACAGGAAATCCCTTCTCATCCACTTACGTGGCGCAGATGCCTCCTGCATGGGCAGGAGTTGTTACCGCGCCGGGGACTGGGTTCGTGTCATTCAATTGTAACTCTGCTGCAAATTGTGCTCCCATAAAAAATCCTATTTTCACTGGGAGTTATCTGCAAACTTTCGGCACCTTGGCTCTTGGTAACTACAATACAGGGGAAGGATATGCGAACTGGTACGGGAACGGTGTAAGCGGCGGTTATTACACTCGCGTATGGATGCCCTACAATGGCGGAGGGCTGGCCATTGGACAATATGCTAAGCTAAGTGCCATTGATGCAGATATGGGCTACTGTTCAAGTGGAAACATCAATGGTACTTGGCTCTTGTCCACGTCTAACACAGGCATTTATCTCTGCAATGGCTACAACGCTGCGGCTGAGTGGGACTTGATAGCTGGCGGTGTGCCCGTATTCAAGCAATCAACGTTCGTAACAGCGGGAACGACAGGTACGACAATCACCAGTCCGGCAATAAATGTGATGACGAATGACTTGCTGTACGTCGCTTGCCAGAATACTAGTTCAGATGGTTCTGCTACAGTGACAGATTCGCTCGGTAACATATGGAACCAAGAAGATGATTATAACTACGGAACGATGCACCTTCGGCCTTCGTGGACGATTCAGAAACAGTATTATCCTGGTTCCGACACTTTCACATGCACGTTCAGCGGCTCTGTCTCTGGAGCGATGATTGTACTCGACTATTCAGGTACGGGAAATTCCAAGAACACTTTCGCTGCAAATAATGGCAGTGGATACGGATACTCCTACGGTCCGAGTTTAACCACATCACAAAAAACGCTTGTCATCAACTGCACAACCACTGCAACCGCTGGGTACAATGGATTCTTGCCGGGGAGTATTGGAGGTAATCCAGCGCAGATTCGACAGGTGGATTATGCGAATGCTTCTGGCAGTGGTGCTGATATGGCTTGTTCGGATACGACGTTTACAAATGCTGTAACAGGGTTTACAGCTTTCGGTCCATTCTTAGGGAATCCTGGGAACGTGAATACCAACGAGCAAGTAGACAGCACGCTGGCAATCAATTATTAAGCAGTACCAGCGAAGGTGCAGTACCGGCGGGGCCGGAGCAGTAGACTACGAGTACGGAGAGATTGAATGGCCGAAGAGCAGAGCAAGAATGGCGTACAGGATGCGCAACCCGTCACTGACCGGATGAGCGCCATAACCGGCTTTTTGAAGCGCCACGGTGTCATTATTGCCATGGGCGGTCCATTGCTCGTGGGCGTCTTCAACGCTGGTGCAAAGCTCGAAAGCATTCAAGACGTGCAATCGCAGCAGGTGGAACGCTTCAAGAGCGTGGAAAGCACTCTGACCACACATGGCACCAAGCTCGATTCGCAGAACGACATGCTCATCATTCTTTGCACCAAAATGGGATGCGATCTAGGCAGCACGCATCCTCACCCGTTTGACTTGGAACCTGGTACGGCCTCCGTAGCGCCGCCGAAGCCTCACAGCAAAATCGATCCTCCGGCGGCAGTAGCCCAAAAAGAAAAGGCTGCGCCGATCTCAGATAGCAACCGCACCACATACTAAAGGAGAATCCCATGAGAGAACCAATGCCAGTTCCCGGCCAGCCGCCGCCTGATGAGCCGATCCCATGCGCCAAGCCCGCGCCGAAACCGCCCGCGCCGCCCGCGCCGGACAAGCACGGCATGGACCATCCGAAGCCCGGCGATATTTAGGGCTTGACAAGCTAGGGGAATGAGGGTAGTATTCCCCTATGGCTGAAATGAAGATCGTCAATGTGCCAGAAGACTTGAAGAGGCACCTCAATTCGGAAGCTGCTCTGCGGGGCATGACGACCAGCAAACTTGTCGTGGAATCCCTTGAGAGATGCTTTCCCAAGTTGGAAGCACGCAAGAAGTGAGTTTGCGCGGCGTCCTGAAACCGCGAACGGCTTGACGCTTTCGAGCGCTGTTGAGCCAAGGATTCAGATGCACGCCGCGCAAGTAAGAAGCCAAGAGCACCCGCAAGGGTGGGGAGGATTCGGCCTCCCGCGAATTTCATCAGACCGATTCATGGGATAC
>Ga0208038_1000675_pt1 | contig 24080 bp, 20 predicted proteins | sample June2015DPH_16_1_FD_184714 | JGI IMG/M metagenome (GOLD analysis project Ga0208038, IMG submission 184714) | Peatland microbial communities from SPRUCE experiment site at the Marcell Experimental Forest, Minnesota, USA - June2015DPH_16_100... | ecosystem: Environmental > Terrestrial > Soil >...
GTGTCACCTCCTAGACGGTAGACGCAACCTGCCGTCTAGGAAACACACTTAGCGAGTTAGCAAAAGAACCTACTGCCGATTCATCTGCAACCTAACGGTTGCAGTATTCTCGTCAAGTTTTAATAAATGAACTATCCTATAAACGAGCCCTCTCAATTCTCAACGAGCACTTCACCATACCTTGTGCAAGAAACAGCCACTACACCAGCGAACAGCTCGTTGAGAGCCTCGTCTACTTAACCGTCGAGAAAAAGTATGCGGAGTCAGGCCTACAAAATCTGGCATGTACCCACAAGGCATCCTCCGCCGACACCCTCCTCGGACGAGTAAAGAACATAAAATGGAAAGACGCCTACAACATGCTCGTAGACGCAAACGACCACATCATAGGCCAGTTCAAGGGCAAAAGCATCTTCAAAGAACCAGTCCTAGCCGCTGCAGACCTCTCGGATGATCTCTACTACGGAGAATTCAACAACAAAATATGCCAAGACAAATATGAGCGGGGGACCTGCCAGTCCTATCGGCATGCTTCACTGCATGTGGTGGAAGCAGGTAAACGCGTAACCCTGTTCACATCTTATTTCATCAACCTCGCCAAGGTTGTTTGCTGGTTTGAAAACTATATTTTCTCCACTGTTTTCCTTTAATAGATAAGCTTTGGCGAGATACTCGACTGCCTTTTCATGATTTCCAAGCTTACTCAGAATAATTCCTTTGTTGTACCATGCTTTGTCTTTAGGGGCTTTCATTTTTTAGGTACACCAATTCCTACGGCTCCAATATAAGAAATTGTTAGTATTCTATCTTTGAGTGCTTTTAAGATTTTGCAATAGTCTATTTTACAAAGGACAGATTCAGCGCTACATATGCCGTGAGTGCGGTAACAGGTTTTCATATTTTTTGTAATACCGGTTATTCCACGGTTCAATTTACAAGATGCCAATTCTTTTATACATCTTGATACCACAAGCACTTATGCCTGAAAATACTGACCAGCCAAATCAAGGATTACAACCAGCTGATGGGAGCCTTAGAAAAAAATGTGCTGAAGAAATTTCTCCTGATTTATTCAGCGACTGTGACAGTGCTTTTGTTTTTAATGAAGTAAAAAAACGCCTATTATCGAGTAAAGATCGATCGCTTTGGCAACGCATAGAGAAAGAATTAGATGATGGAGGCGTGGGAGCCGCGAACACTTACGTCCGTTCTAGTTTCACAGAACTTGTTCAGAGACTAAGAGAAAATATAGACAAGTTCAAGGGAGCAATGGAGGAATGAAGCAATTGCAGAAGGCTAAGTATCGAGTAGGCAGCATTTCGATTGAAGGATTCAAAGGCTTTACTAATAAGCAAGTCTTGCCTCTTAACGGAAAGCATGCCTTTCTTTTTGGCGCCAACGGGAGCGGAAAATCAAGTATTATAGAAGCTATTAGGTGGTGTTTGTTTGGATTAGCCGACAGACCCGAGGCCGAAGTTCGAAATGCGTATTATTCGCTAAGCGAATGTAACGTTGAACTCGAACTCCTTGCAGCTGACGGTATCTGGCACGTTCGACGATCGTTACGTCCAGGAGCAGAAAGGTCAAGGCTTACGATACTTGATCCCGCTGGCAAGGAAGCTCTACAATCGAGCGTTTTTCCTAATTTAGCTCGTATGGGACCTAGAGAGGGAACGCATATTATATTTGCCGCCCAACAGGCTTCTGGGCGAAGGCCTCAAGCAGACATCACAGATTTTCATAAAGTGCTGTTTTTTTATTTGCATCTTGAACAGGTTCCAGAAATGCTTGGTCACTTTGATAATATTCTTGAAGAGCAGGCAATAAACTCAAAAAACCTTTCACTTGACATTCAAAAAATAGAGGATAGTTTAAGACAAAAACTGGAACGTGTCACCCTTCAGCTTAACGAGCTTCTCAAGAGTCCTCCTTGGATGAATTCAACGATTCCAACGCATGCCGAAACAAATTCAAAAATCGAATTATTTGTAACGGAGCTTTCTAAATTGACATCGGAGTCAAAACCAGACCTGCCGCCAAATCAACTTTTGGAACTATCTGAGCTGTGGGTTCAAAAATTAAAATCTATGAACCAAAATGAGCTTCAAAAAAAACTCCTTGAACTTAAGACTAAAATCGCAAACCTCAAAAAATTACTTATTACTTTAACTGAAGCGAAAGCGAAACAAATGCAAGCACGTGAAAATATCGTGAATCTAGAAGTGAGAATCAGTGATATATGTGGCGGTCAATCTTTGGAAAATATTAAGGATAAGCTTGATTCCCTCTATAGCTCACTATTGGCGCTTAACGCGAAGCTAGCTATCGCTAAGCAGGTAGAAGATTACTGCAAATTACATACCATAACCGAGTGCCCGATATGCCTTACAAGCCAAAACGATAAAGAATTTTCCGAGAAGGTGAGAATCAGCATTGAACAGGCAACGCCAGAGCAAAAGACGATTTCATCAGAATATGGCAAGATTCAAGCGGTCTATACACAGGCGGTTGACTTTGATAGACAACAACAAGGTTGGAAACTTGAGCTAAATAACGCTCTTGACCAGCAAACTTTTGCAGTATCACAAGCAAGAAAACTCTTGGAAATAGCCCCAAATTCAGAACCATCTGAAGAAGATATCAAGTTAAGCATTGCCATCGCTGAATCTTCGGTAAAGAACATGGAGGAGTCCCTTCAATCAGACGAATTCAAAGTTAATGAATTACGAAAACAAATCAATGGCTTAAATCAAGAGTTACGGTTCCATAAATATCGAAATGAACAGGAAAGGTTCCAAAGACAGCTTATCGCCGTGCTTGAACCAATACGTGAACAGCTTAGTGAATATAAAGAGTTAGAAAGTACTGTAAGCAGTATTAGAAAAGAGCTTAAGCAAGCATTTGATGAAGCGATAGATCGGGCAATCCCTCCTTTGGATGAAATGATGACGAGCGTATATGCTAAGCTTACTCAACAAAGCTCCTTTGAACAAATCAAGATTGAAAGGACCGACGTTGAGGGTACAAATATCTTAAAATTTCGAGTTGGTTCAAATAGAATACCAGGGCATCTTTTTAATCCAGAAGATTATCTTAATGGCCAAGCGAATAGCTCGCTAAGACTTCTACCGTATTTTGTTTTTTCAAAATTCCAAGCCGAAGCGCTAGAGTTAGACCTGCTTCTTATTGATGACCCATCTCAAAGTTTTGATACTTCTCATGTTGAATTTCTATTGCAGGAGTTAGCTGATGCTGGGTCGCACGCTCAGTTAGTTATCGCAACTCATGAGGAAGACCGCTTTAATCCTTTTCTAAGTAATTACTTTTCTGCATGTGACTATGAAGTCGTTAAATTTGATAATTCTAAATTCGATCCAATCAAAGGTCCTTTTTTTGATATCAATTGCTGAGCGCTTCCATGCAGCAGACTTGTTAAATTCTCTTTGCATTGATGTAGGCGATAGTGAGTTTGGTTATAGAGTTCAAGGTCTTTTGGCGCATACACTGCTTCGCATGGGCGGAATAGTTTTTGAGATCAAGCCGCAAGGGCATCCTGATATTACCGTACAACTTGGATCAAGGAGACTAATTATACAAGTGAAATCGACACACTCACAGTCTACTCGCCAAAATTTTGTGTTACCTTCTGATGATTACAATGGTATTCGACCTGTTAACAAAGATGAAATAGGTTATTTGGCTATTCTAGAATGTGTTCCACCAATAACTTGGATCTTGGTTCAATCCAATAGACTTGATAATCTGCTTTCTAGACCTATGCGCTTAGTCGAATTGCGTGCAATGGCCGATAAAAAATTTTCACAAGAATGTACTGATGAATTTGTCTCGCTAATAATCGATAATCAAGCACAATTAAGGGATTTGAATTTCCGTATCCTCAGCATTCGCGCCCTAAAGGGTGATCCTTTTTGACTTGCAGATCATGTTCGAGCACAGGATAAGGCCCGACAAGAATCCGAGCGAATGCACAATCGACCAAATCGAGGGCAAGGGCAAATGCTTTGGGCACCCTGAACTTTTTATTCCATAACTGCTAAAGCATCATCCTTCTGTATCTAACGCGGTAAACGCATTAACCAAAACATTCTCACCCTAACTACAGTTTCAGAGTTACTCCATGAAGTTAAGCGCTTTAAGCTATTTACGGAGAAATTTTGCTCGATTCCAAGCGACTGAGGACTAAAAAAAGTCCGAAATTCTGGAGTTTTGGTGCTTTTACATTTTCATCTTTTTTATCGGAGATAAAGTGCTTACCACATCGCAAAATGCTTACAGGACAATCAAATAGAAATTTGTTCAGCAAACTTGCAAATTTCAGAAGGTGAGATCTTGGCAAAGTATCCAAAAGATTTTGGCGGTCGGAAAAAGAGAATGCATACTCCCTTTGTTTGAGGTACACGCCCTATTCTTCCAATCCCCTGAATCAATCTTCTTTCAGCTATTTTCCGATATTCAGGGCTTCTTTCTTCTGCTAATTCTAACATTGTTGGCTGAGGGAAAGGAATGTTCGGTATCAATAGAATTTTTAACTCTTTGATAGTGATACCTTCCCAAAAAACATTAGATGAAGTCAAAAGGATACTATTTTCTTTTTCGAAAAATTTTCTATACGCCCTAAGTCTTTGTGCATGGCTAAGACCTGATTCGATAGTAATGACACGATTAACAAGTACTTTACCAAGTTCAGATGCCCATGTTTCACAGTTTTGTTTATTGTTGAGAAGTATGAGTGAAGGCTGATTAATTTTTTCCAATAAGCTTATCGAGAGTTTCATCTTATTGGTGTCTACATCACAAGGGAGGTAACCATAGTTCACATTTGCTTTAGGAGTAAACCCTACTTTTTCCTCACCCAATGTCTTGACAAGATTCTTTGGAATGTCGCAATAAAAGCAAAGCTCTTCTTGATCTAGTCGAGTTGCAGAAAACAAGAATAATCTTCCTTTCGGTAGTACATTCCTTTTTTTAGGATCAGCCAGAAGAAAATGGAGGTTACATGTATCCCGAAATGTAACACAATATCCTCGCCATTGAGACAGCGTTTTTAGAAGTTGTTTAGCATCTCTTGAGTTTTCAGTTCGGCACATTTTTCTAAGGATATCTGAAGATGTTTCAATGTTCAACTCTTTTGTACTGTATTTTTGAGTGTTTGCCTGTGGCGCTAAGAGTTCATAGAAGCCATCCCCTTCTTTAAACTGAAAGGATTTTAGTAATTTGTGATCTAACTCTAATGCAGAACGCAGATTATGAGCCTCATCCATTAATACATAATCAAATTTACCTTTAATTTTCCTATAAGAAGGTATCGACAAAATTGGGATTAACAATTTTTCCGCTGTAATTTCTTTAAGTTCTTCATTGAAATCTACGGATAGTTCGCCGTTAGGCGTTACAATACATGTTTCATTCCCTTTTAGAACTAGATAAGCTGCTGATAAAACAATTACATGAGTTTTTCCTGAAGCTGGAGGAGCTGTGAAGCTAACGACTTTTTGATTAAAAACCGTAAGACTATTGTAAATCTCTAACAGCAGCTTTTCTTGTGCAGTTAAGAAACTGCCAAATTTCTGATATTTTTTGGACAGCCCTCGTATAGTAGTAAGCCATTGCTGATAATCGGAATCATGATTAGACATAGAAAATCTTTCTTTTTATTGATTGATGTTCTGGCATCCCAAATTTATTGATGTAATACCCGAGCATATGAAGATAGTAAAGAGGCATGGGCAGTCTAGTCATATGACCACTTGCTCTCCCCATCATGCAGAGAGCTAAGACGTAATTTGCCAATTGTTCATTGTCCCATTCTGTTCCCTTGCTTGGACCTATTTCCAACTGTATTGGAGTAGGGCAGCCTCTTTTGAGTGTCTCTTTCTCGATGGTTTTTCCTGTCAGCAAATAATAAGTACTCTCGTTTGATCTAAGGATTCTTCCTTGTGGTGCCATCTCATAAGCCTCTACGGGGCACTGTGGCAATTCAGGCATGGGTTTTCCAAACCGAGGAGCTTTCCTTGGAGTAAAAGTTTCAAAAAACCTGAAAGCTGAATTGTCGATGATATGAGCAAAACAATACTCATTTGATGTTTTATCAAGCTCTTTCTTCAGTTCTTCAAATAATGCGAATCTGTCAAAAGATGTCAAGAAAATTACACGTTTATATTTGCTAGCCATATCGAGCAATATTTTTACAGCTTCGTGAAGCCTTTCTTCTTCTATTGGGTCAAGTTGCTCAAGAATATGACCTTCATTATCCGTCACTAAAACAAGAACGTATTTCTTTTCAGTCAATGGGTTAAGATAACTATTCACAGAAATAATTGGAGGCATTTCATTCTTCGGTAAAAGCCACGGCTCGCCGCCTAACTTGAGACAAACTTGCATGACTATTTGCATTATCGAATTTTCTTCTGCGTTTGCTAAAGTCAAATTTTGATGTGGAATTCCGAGTTTATTTTGAAGAGTTTGCTTGTACCAGACGTATCGTTCTTCATCCTCTTCATTTTCAGAGCCTATCGTTAAGACCAAGTCATATTTTGTATATTGGTTTGAATCATCTGGTTTGAGCGAGCCAAAAGTAAAATCAATTGCTGTGTTAGTTCTTAACTGGTATTCAGAGGATAGCAATTCCAAAAAATTAGTAATTTGCGCAGTCTCTTTTTCTACGCATACCAATACTTTGGGAGCCGAAAAGGACTTCGAAAAGCCTATTGCCTTCTTGGAATAGCTGTGATAAAAGTTAATATCATAGGGTGGTTTTACGCTAATTTTTTTGTTAGCGAATGCTAGCTCGATCTCCATTGGCTGAGATACCAAGGACGAAACGTCGATTGTCTTAGTCGAAATCTCTATGTAATTAGGATAAACCTCGGGAATATTTTTTCTTAAGTTTTGGTCTATCTCGAATATTACATCGAATATTTTGTGGAGTTGATTCTTACAATCAGGATGAATGCTGCCCCAAACCTGTGTTCTTTGCCAACTTGAAATCCTCTTGGCTAAGTCTTCAAAAGTATGCCCCACGGATAAAATCTGAGGAATCTGAAACCGAACTTTCCCATCTTCTGTCTCATACATAACTAACGGTTGTTTAAGATCAATTTCTTGTATCCCATAAGTGTTTTTAAGGTATTCAGCGGGCGAACCGTTCAATCCTGGTGTTTGATCTCCAGCCCGATAATTCCATGTTATGCCACTTATTTTTTTGATGCTTGGTCCGGGATACGTCGAGTGCGCAATATCAGCTGCTTTTCCCTTTAACAGGTAATTAACAAATGATACAAAGTTTGATGGCGGATTGTAAAAATCTATTTCTGTTTCGTTTTTTTCCTCGAACGCTTTCTGGAGGCTTTTTAGTTCAACAAGCAGGTTTTTGTTTGATCTCAGTTGCGTTTCTCTGTTTAGAATAAAAACTATTTTGCCATTAAGGTTCATCAAACCTCTGTAATAGCTTTTAGAATCCAAGATTCCAGTCTTTTCAATTAATCCCTTGTCAAAATATGGTTCATCTCTAAGAATATATGGCGCTTTAGGATGAAATTTGTAATATTCGCTTGAATAAATGGTCAGAGCAACATCTGCCAATCGATTGACTAGTCTACTGTAATTCTCAAATTGACTAACGCTAATTTTTGACTGACTGAAAAGATTAAGAGTTACGGAAAAATCGCCAACTTCGGGAAGAGTAACGCTATGTTTCATTGAGCCTGAGATTGGGTTGGGAAGCGATTCTATAATTCCCTCTATGGAAACAATAGGTATTTTTTGCTCGTACATCAACCTTTTTGCTAGTATACCAAGAATTTGGTAAAATTGTGGACGATTTACAGCCGGAGGTTCTACGACAGCTTGATAAGTATAGACTGGCAAATCATTGGTTTTTGTTAGTTCAAAACCATTTGCATGATACAATTAATGATCCTCCTTTGCAAGGGCTTCGTCAATAAGCGGTATAACTTCATTATATTTTACAAACTGAATTTGTCTAAAAAGTCTCTTATCGAAACCCCGTCTTTTTACGTACTTATCGAATCTATTATCCATTAAGACGGCAACACCAAAATCTGAAGGACATCTAATTATTCTGCCGATACCTTGCTGCAATCTAATTAACATTCTTCTTTCGTCAGGATGTGTTTTTTTCTTTCCAACAAGTGGTCTTATGAAGGGAGCAGTGACTACGACCGCGATTCTTAAATCACGTATGTTGATTCCCTCCCATAATGTTGAGGAGGCTGATGCAAGTGATATCTGGCTTTTACTTGCAAGTTCTTCAACGAGGTCAGAATCTTGGATTGTCGAATCTATAAAGAACAATTTATCTTGAGCAAAAATATTAGCAAGGATATCATTAGCTTTCTTTTGATCTCTATAATTTTTGAAGAGAACTAAGGCACGTTCTGACCTTTTTGTAAGAATTTCCGTTGTAAGACCGATCGCTTGCTTAAAAGGTTCCGCTTCTCTTGTGTCACCGATATCTGTGACCACTAAAATGCTCAACTTCTGAAACCAATTCTCAATATCTGGATAAATTACGTCTCTGGACGGACTTATTCTTAGGTCAGTCTCTTTATATTCTCTTAAAGAGCATGAGCTTGCATGCTTTATTGCATCGCCAGGTGTGGCAGTTGCAAAAATAATTGAGCTATCGTCAAAACGCTTCTTTATGAAGGATCCAATATCTTCTTTTCTAGAAATTAATTCACTTGAACCAAAATCTTCCTGATCGTAAAAGTCACTTCTTACAAAAAACTGATTTTCACTTGATTTGGTGCATCTATTAATGAAATAGTAAATATTCCAATAGATATCGCCTTCCTTACTGTATTGTAATTTTGTTATCTCCTGTTTTATTTCTTCCATATCGTATTCAGAAGCCAGTGCACCAAGCCTTGAAATATACTCTGCACTAATCGCTCCGTCGGTTTCCCCAGGGTTGATACATCTAGCAAAGATATCGCTATAAATATTCAAAAAGTCAGTAAGAAATCCTTGAAGCTTAGGTCCACCAATTGTAGAGTTATAAAGACTTTCAGCAGCTCCAGCTTGGATGGTAATTTGATAGGCTTGCTCTTTACTATTTTCAAAGCTGTGTGAGTCATCCAAAATAATAATGTCATAAGGTTTCTCCATTTTTGCTAATAGGAATTTTGCAAAATTGCTAATCACTAAGTTTTGTTCGTTGTAGTCTTTATCTGACTGGATTACACCACAATCAATCTTTGACTTTCGACATTCATCTTTTTGTTCTCTGCAATGCCACGGTTCTGCCCGTCTGTTTAAGACTGGACAATTGTATTCTTGCATTCCAAATACAAGGGCAGTCTTGCCTGAGGCTAAAAATCTATCAATTTCACAACCAACACGTCTTTGCCCTTGTTTTGTAGCTGTTAACACAAGAGTTCTCAATTGCTTCTCACTAGCATCGGCGGCTATTGGACTGTAAACCATAGTCTTTCCAGCGCCAGTTGGTAAATCAATCAAAATATCGGATTTATCATTCAAAGCATTGACAATGTCTTTAATGCATGCTATTTGATATTCGCGCTGCTCTACTCTTGCGTATTTGGTTAAGACTGAGTTAAGATCAATCATAGCACACACCTACAGTCTAACTGGTTAGCCTCACTGTCAATCTCTGCTATTTGTATTAAAGACTTTTCATACGTGTTTGCTTGATAGAGAAAGAACAAGATGACACAAACAGCAGACGGCTTTCCCAACTTTGCGCTTGAAGTGAAAAGAAAAACCCTTGGAAACAGACTGACCTGTATTCATAAACCCATATGATTACATGTGTAAACACGTGGAGGAACACGCGGGTGAATACAAAATCAAACATAACTATTTCTTTGAACGCTGAATGTCACATTTAGCCAAAGAATTAGGGTTAAATATCTCAAAAACCTGTGAAAATGCTTTGAAACTGGCAATTAGTCGGCTACAAGGGACAAATACCGAAATAACGGATGACAAACCACAGTTAGGACTTGATTTTAGTCAAGTGGACCGGGCTGGATTTGAACCGTAATAATGGGTTCAAACCACAAAAGCTCTTTTGCTAAAATTTGCAGAATCAGGCTATTTTTTCAAGTTTATACCAAGGTTTGGAGCTGCCCGAGTTTGAATCCGAGTCTATAGAGCATAAGTCTACAAGCCTAGACCAAGGTTGATAGAAGCGCTTAAAAACGGCGTTGAAGCGCTCATCAAGCAGTGTGTCCCAGAAATACGAAAAGTAGAAGCGGTAAAATAAACCGAACGCTCCTTTTCATATTTTTAGTTTATTTCAACACAAGTTATTGTGTGGTTTAATATGGGCTCGTTTTGTATAGCACTCAGCTTAGTTGTTAATTACGATTTTTCTGCATGTTGCTGGAATTTCGCTGAGAAATCTCGATGGGTTGTAGAAGCTATGCCCCATTGCCGCAGGGCCTTTTCGCATTTTTGAATGACATAAAAATAGTTCATTTTTTGCTCTTGTCATTGCTACATAGCATAACCGTCTTTGCTCAAATTCATCTTGATTTGGATCAGGCATAATCCCTTCATCCATTCCCAAAACGAAAACAATCTTATAACCAAGTCCTTTTGCTGAATGAAGACTCATTATGGCTATCGCGTCTTCTTCCGTTTCGGGTTTTGGTCCTCCTCCAACAATATCAACCCCTCGGTTCTTACTAATCTCAGCTAACAAATGATTACAATTGGATTTCTCTGGTAACGATTTGGCGAAATCTGATAACCGACCTACATTTGCCAACTTGGTAGTCCCCATTCTTTTTGCGATTGATTTTATAACCAGCTCGGGCGTCAGTTCATCGATTTCCTTTTCTATAGTGTTAATTTCGATCTCAAATTTTTTCAATTGGTCCTTCCACCTATTAAGGTCAGGATATTTTGATGTGTCGACTATGACTTCCCATAAACTAGAGCCCGTTTTCTCTCCAATTTTGCGTAGCCTCTTTTGAGCAACATCACCGATGCCTAACCCTAGTGGGGTTGATAAGGACCTTCGCAAGGCCAGGTTATCATCCTTAACTAGTACAAATCGAATATGAGCCAGAATATCGAGAACGTCTTTATCATACAAGAACCCGCCTGATTTCCAAAAAGTTGTCCTAATCCGTAACCTGTTTAGCTCGCTATATAGGTAATCTGCCAGATTAAGCGGTTTTGCTAGTATGACGATGTCACTGAGTTTTAAATTACTGTCTAAAAGGTATTTTCTTATCCAATCGGTTATCCAAAATGTCTCAGCTATCCAGCTTTTTGAAAGTACAACATTTATGGGGGTGCAGTCGCCCTTTGCCGAACACATGGTTTTCCTGATGCATTGAGGGTCTTTTGAGACAATTGAGTAAGCGCCATTAAGTATGTGACCTGAACAGCGATGAGTTTTTTCGAGAATTGCAATCTGTCCTTCATTGAAATCGTTAGTAAAATTGCGGATTATCCTCGGGTCCGCGCCACGCCAGCCGTAAATGCTCTGATCGTCATCTCCAACGACGAAGAGGCTCTTAACTTTTGACGCCAGTATTTTAATGAATTCGTGCTCGGCTTGGTTTACATCTTGGTATTCATCAACAAGTATATGGCCTTCCAAAGGGCTGGTATTAGTCGCATCCTCAGAGCGTAATCTCCTAACTACTCTCATTATCAAGCCATCGAGATCGATAGCCTTATTGTAGTCAAGAAGTTCCTCGTATTTCTGGTAGAGAGATTGTAGTGGCTGTTCATTTATTTCGTTGGCGGCGATATTGCTGGCCTTCAACAATGCTATTTTGTTATGAAAAGTGCTTATTGTTTTTGCGCTTGGAGTCAGTCCAATATCTTCTACTGCATCTTTAATTAGCAATTTTCCTTCATCGTCAGCGACAAGGAACCTATGTCTATCACCATTTTTTTTAAGAATTTGCAAAGCCTCGGCATGAAGTGTTGAAACGTGAATCTCTTTTTCCTTAAGTCCAGGAAATTCGCTTAGACGGTTTTTCATTTCTCCAGCAGCTTTTCTGCTGAAAGTTATTGCTAGGATTTTCTCCGGTTGCACTTCTCTTTTGGATATGAGATAGGCAACTCGTTGGGTTAGTATTTCCGTTTTCCCTGTTCCAGGTCCTGCGAGAATAAGTAGTGATCCCTTTTCGTGTTTAATAATTCCCTGCTGTTTCGGTTCTAGGTCCTCAAACGGAATTACCAATGAGCTTCCTCCAACGGATACCTGATTCTTTAATGTTAAGCGTCAACTGATAGATAAAATATGTTATAATTTCTCATACACTACCTAGTTCTGAACATAGATTGCAAAAGCCTAAAAGTGCTTAGAAATTGGATTAAGCAATCGTTTTCGGCGACAAGGCGGTTAAAAGCCAATTCAACAGCTGGAGTGCTGCGAATTAGTGCAAGCACGCGTTCTTGCCCATCACTGCGCCTTGTCTTTGCCGACCAATCGCTCTTTCTGGCTTGCGTTATGTTTCTTGAGTTGCCCCTGTCGCCAAAAAACGCAAGGAGAATCAAATCCTTCCAAATCTACGACTTCATCAGAATTCTCGCATATTCCCTCGTTGGTTAGAAAAAAGCAGTTCTGGCAAGCAGGTATTTTCTCGAAAATTTTCTCAACGTCAAGTTTTTCTATCTCTTTAAGCCATTTTTCTGCTTTCCAAAATCTTTGACGCACTCTGTACAGTCTCTGTTTTGCAGCAGCATATGATATTCCAAGAGCTAACGCCGCTTTCTTGACACTCCCATGTTCCACTATAGCGTCAAGAAGTGCCTCTTGTTCTTCTGTTAAACAGTTCTCTTTTGTCATATTATACATATATTCAACGGTAACTGTAAGAATTTTTTCCCGTTACCTTTGCAATGAAAATGAAGATTGAGATGGCTGCTCCTTTTCGATTTCTTCCAGAAAATGTTGCTATTTCAAAGAAGCGGGGGGCTGCTCGTCCCCAAACCAAAAGGTTCAAAACCTTATTCAAATGGGAAGGGATAATCTTCTTGTCTCAAATAGGAGCGAGCGGAAAAGAAGATTGACAACTCTGCTAATAAAATGTTAAGCATTAGCCTCCAAAATCAGGTCCGATGGGATTCGTTACTCTGGAGGAGCATTTATCTCATATTTTACCTTTTTTTCTAAAAAATCCGCTAAAAATCGAACGACTCAATTGCGAGCTTTGTTTTGAGAGCCTATTAAATTAGCCCTCGCCACGCCATCGGGTTGTCCTAAATTAAAAAACTGTGTATTTTTGTTAAATTTACTTAAGGGCAACGATTGTAATGTTGTAAGTAAAGGCATAGGAATTCCATCAGAAAAACGCTTGCGTCTGAGGTTTAAAGTAATGACGACCAAAAACCCTCAAAAAAACCCATTTGCTGATTGGGATCGGATGAACACGATTTTATTTCGATACTGGACAAATTACGAAGAGAAAGGAAAAAGTCTCAAAAGTATTGAAGCGATAAATCAACACAATGAAAAATTCAAGAGAGAAGTCCAATTTCTAATAAGGCGATACTGTGACCCAGACTTCCACACCTTCTTAAACAAACGTTTGGACTACACAAAGGGAGCCGGACGCAAATCTGGATTGGTTATTCGCAAGCATATGAAAGAGCTAACAAAGTTCATTCTCTTGGATAAGTTAATGCGCAATCAAGGAAAGTTTATGACAATAGGCGACCCGAAAATTGCGCCTAAAAATAATAAGGGAATTTTAGAGAAGCTAGAAAACCAGAACCAAAACGACATAGCAGCTTTAGAGTATCAATCACATGGTCATCTTCTCCGTATGGTCAATCATTATTATCCTGAGCTTGTCACCACACGAACTGAACTGCAACACCGAACGGGAAGGCGAAAATGGTCCAATGGCAGGCTACTCAAAAATCATAGAGAAAGAATAGTAGAGACACAGTTCAGCAAAGACGAAAATCTTCCACCTGGAATCTTTGACGGAAAGCCCTCATCTTGAAGAGGAAAAAAAAGAAAAATAGAGAAGTAAATATACTCATACCGAGGGTTTTACTTTTTCTTTGCTGGGGCTTTCTTTTCTTCTTTCTTAACTGGTTTCTTAGCCACTGATATAACCTCGGGATTTTAAATATACCAGTACTTTGTATTTATAATTTGTTAAAGCCCACGCCTGCCTACTCTTCCTCTATCCTAAACTTTATGTCAAAGGTCTTGATGAATTCCTTTTCTTTCTCAGCGAATCCAAAGTATTCTGCAAATATGTCATCTATCTGGTCAATGATAGTTTTTGAATACTTGGGCTTTATTTCTTTGATTACTATGTAGTATTCTCCATCCTTTCGAGTGTTCGGTTGAATGTGAGAATTGTCATTATAGCTCTGCATTAGCCTAACAACTAGTGACTGAAGCTTTTGTGCCAAGTTTTCTGGGAAACTATCAAGGTCTATGGGGAATGAAGTAATGTTTTGTTTTAACAGGTCTCTTCCATCAGACCATATGACAAACCACCAGTAAAATAACGAAGTGTTGAGAAAACCATTAACTATGAATTGATGTTTAGGGTCAACTGTTATGAATTTGTAGTGAGATGAGATTTGCTCTGTCTTTTTGCCTTGTGGAATTATCTTTGACTCATCTTTAGTGAAACTATCATAGTATTCAACTTTAGGCACATCCTGTTCCATGTGTGCATGAATCCAGTTTGAGGTCGCATTATAATACCATACATTTGCACCATTAGTTTTCAAAAAGTCAGAAACAGTTTTGCCTTTAGAAGTTTCTCTCATTTTCTTAATGGCGTCTTTTTCTATGCTCGTACCTATCTTTGGAATCAACTCTCCTTGATTTTCAAGATTCCATTGTATGGTTTTTAGGTTTTTGAGTAGCTTTCCTCTATCCTCTGAGTGCCATTTCTGGAACTTGCTCGTAGTTACTTTTTGAACACTATTCCCTTTCTCTGTGATTACGATTGTTGACCGACAGTGTTCTATTCCCCTGAATATCTTTGAAGGTCGGTCATCAAAATTATAGTAGAATACCTCTGAAGAATCACTTTGAACGACTTCTCGTATACTGTTCATTCTAACAGTGGACACTAAAGCAACAGGAACTATGAAGCCAAACTTGCCACCATCTTTCAAAAGTTCAATAGACCTTTCAATAAAGTAAGCATGAGTATTTCCACAACTATTCGATGCATATAACAATGGTTCGTTTGTATAATTCCAATTGCCATTGTTGTTTTCAGCTCTAGTGCATTCAATCACTTTAAGTTCATACGCATTGTTTTTTCCATACTTTCCATCTTCAATGTATGGTGGATTTCCAACAACAACATCGAAGCCATTGTTTTCAAAGACTGTTCCAAAATCCACTTTCCAATGGAAAGGAGTTCTTGCTTTCAAGTTAGATACTAATTTGCTAAATTCTGCGATGTCTAATTTTCTTAGATTACTATTTTCATGAATGAAGTTGTTGTATGCATCGCTGTACACTTCATAGAGTTTTGTTCTAATCTCCGCTATTGCTTCTCTTATTTTTACCGCAGACTCTCCATTTTCAGAAGAATACACAAGAATAAGTTTTTCATATGCCTTTATAGTATCTACCAAGTTCTTCTTTTCAAGCAGTTTCTTGACTTCAGTAACTTCTTTAGGGTGAGTTAATGCTACATTTTCAAGACTTGCTTGTACAGTCGTGTCTTGGAGTAACTCATTGAATGGATGAGTTTCAAGGGTCTCATTCAACCATCCTATCAGCGAATTACCAGCAACAATATTGAAGTCGATGTTAGGCAAAGGTTCAATATGTTTAGTTTCTTGTACTTCTTCAATCAGGGATAGCCAGAGTCTTAACCTAGCAATCTCTACTGCATTCTCATCAATATCCACACCGTAAATGTTCTTAGTGATAATTTGCTTCTTTAGGTGGTATCTATCAACTTCTTCATCTACAGACCTCAATAGGTTCTCTTTAACTCGGAGAATCCTTGAAAGCATAGCAGTCAAGAAGTGACCTGAACCACAAGCTGGGTCAACGACACGGATGGTATCAATGGACTTAATCATTTCTATTATTGCTTTCCGACTTTTCGGTCTATACTCAGAGCTTAACAATGTGTCAATGCTGTCGAAGTCTTTGAGGTCAATATCTCTCCACCCAACTTTTCTTAATCCCTCTTTCATCTTGTCAAAAATAACTGGTGTAAGCGTCTTCTCAATGATGAAACCTACAATATCATCAGGAGTGTAGTACGCTCCTTCTTCTTTTTGCTTGTTTGTTCCTTGACCTGAAATATAGTTTATGGTTTTCTCAAAGATGTAGCCTAGCATGTCAGCATTTATTTGTTGATTAGAACCAAACTTGTATTTTTTAAAAAACGTGTTCAGAACTAAGTCTATACCTTCATCGCTTATGCCGTAGTTGGATTCCATCGAGACAATTGCTCTGAATAATCCACCATTAAGGTATGGAATATTCTTGTACAATGGGTTTAATGCAACGTTTGTTCGTCTGCTTTCCTTGCCTTTGTTAAAAACTTCATAGAATAATGACTTCAGGTAAGCGTCATAAAAACTGCTAGCACTTCCTGACTCTTTGTACCTTCCCCACAAGTCTTTCAATAAAGTCTTTGAAACTACTTCATTCTCTTCAAGGAACTTAATGAATATGAGTCTGTTCATTAAGACTACAGCAAATAGATTAGATTGGTTTGTTGCTATGTTTTGGGGTGGTATCACTTCTTTCAGAAGGTATGTTCCTTGTATTTGTTCACCTTTATCGTTATAACCGAAAACATACTGCACATAGTCATTGTAAAAGTTCTTTGAGATTGCTTCTTTCTCGTCTTCTAGAAACTCTAGCTTCTTTTCTAAGAACTTAAACGCTATTTGAGAATCAAACTGCAGAAAATTCTCTTCTATCTGGTGAGCTTCAGTTGTTGTTCCCAGAACTACTTTATGCAGAAACCTTGAGAAGACAGACCGTAAGTCTACTATATAAATTGGTCTTGCTTTTGAAGATGCTTCTTCGAACTTGAGCAGTACCCATGTGAATCCGTCTGTAGCTATGCCGTAGAGGGTCTTTGACGCTTTTGATAGCAACCAGTCATTCACTTGTGAGATGCCATGTCCACGACTTGATAAGTCAGTGTTGAATGGTTCAGCTTCAACATAGAACAGTGGCTTTTCTTGATTGATGGGCTTAAGTTTGTAGTCTGGGTTCTTCATTCCAAAAGGGGTTGGTAATGTTGTTTCTCCAACTGGTTCATAGCCTAAGAACTCGATTAGGGGTTTTATGAGGAATTGTTTAGCACATTCTTCAGGTTCTTGTTGGTCTTTCAGGTCTTTAGAACCATAACCAGTTTGTAGGGTTAATACATCTTGGAATTTACCGAAGTCGTTGAATCTGCTTTTGACTTCATTGTATATTTCCTTGAGCTTGTTGTGTAACTCTTCTCTTCTTTGTGGTGATATTTGTATTACTGGAAGCATTGTTTGCTTAGGCTTTGGCATACAGACTAATTGGCTTGTTTATATTTAAAACACTTATGAATGATTCAAGCTATAGTTTGAACAGTTTAGCCTATTTGTTATGGCCACATAATCCAACGCGCAGAACCAGGTCAGGTTCCAATTTGAACTGTCACCGGATAATCTTGGGAACCTGCACTTTATCGCATCCTTCAAGAGGCCTTTTGAATTCAACTCTTCCAGCTAAAGGCATATCTACTTACTTGCCGACTTTTGTGTTCGATCTGTAATTTTCAAAATTTTGACTTGTTCCGAAATAAAACAGAAAATTACATATTTTGTTCTGCAATAAAACAATTACTCAGTAGCTTTCCCTATGGTTGAAAGAAACAACAACTATTTTATTAGAACTGCCTCTTTCATATTTTTGAAGTGCATATCGCCAGTTAGGATTTTCGCTTTCAGTTTTCCAGCAGTTGCCAAGATATACGCATCTGCAAGCCCAAAATCCTTCACAGTTTTCCGCATTTCATAGTGCAACAGCCCTGCCCGCAAAGAAAGTTCCTCGTCAGCATCTATTATTTTTGAATTGCTATTTAGAACATCATAAGCAATCTTAACATCCTTACCTTTGCGAGCAGCTTTGCTCACTACCTCTGCAATCGTCAATACGCAAGTAAAGATTTCATTATTTTCCTTAATTAGATCGCTAACTTTGCGTCCTATCTCTGTTCCATCCAAGTATTCTATCCATGCATAGGAATCTACTACATATCTGCTACTCATGTGCGGTTAACTCATCTTCAACAGTGAATGGACCGATACCTTTGAGAATCCCAAAGCCATCAATTTTGCATTTTTTAACAGTTATTTCAATATACTCGTTTTCTCTTATCTTTTGGGTCTCGACAAGTTCTTTAGGTAGAGTAACAACGAGGGAGCCGCCCACTTTTCTAGTCTTGGCTAAACAACTAGGCATATATTCACCGTTATATTAAATTATACATAAGTTATACTTAACAATTTCTGAAAACCAAATCAGAAGCACGCAATTTTATCCTTCAATCATTCGAAACTCTTAAATCTATAACTATAATTATAGAATAAATGGGTGGCTAATATGCCAACAACAGTTCAGGTAAACGAAAAAACTCTTCAAATGCTCAACAAAGCAAAAAAGGAAATGAAAGCGAAAAGCCACGACGAAGTAATAAAAAAGTTACTCACCGAACGGAAAAAGATTCCCTGCTCAATGTTCGGTTCAAACCCCAAACTCACTTCATTCACTGAAGAGGACCGGGCTGAGTTTCATGAGTTGTAATTACATCATAGACACGTACGCTTGGATCGAATATTTTAAAGCTTCTGAAATGGGTGAGGCTGCCAAGAAATTCATAGAAAGTGAGTATTCGGTCACTCCGACAATTGTGGTTTCGGAAATTAGTCGGAAATTAAGAAAAGATATTGAGCTTGGAAATGAAACTGTGGAAGGGCGATTACGGCGTTTAGAATTTATAAGAGCGACAAGCAGGATAGTGGATTTGGATTTTGAAATCGCCCTTGAGGCAGGCGGAGTCAGGGAGGATTTGAAGGTTGAAGCGAAGGGCTGGGGTTTGGCGGATTCAATAGTTCTGTGCACGGCGAGAAGTTTGAAGGGGAAAGTTGTCACTGGAGACGAACATTTCCGCCATTTGGACAACGTCGTTTTCGTCAAAACTTGAATTTGTTGGTGCAGAGGGTTAGAGGATCCATGAACTCAAAGTAGTCTAGCTCTCTATCACACTTAGTCCAAAGGGCTTCGAACAAACTCGTGTGAAATCTAAACGCCTTGGAAGGTTGCTTGACTTTTAAAGTTCGTCTTTTTTCAGTCGGTGATGTTTCTCCAGTTAATCAAGATGAAAAGCCATGCAGGAATTATCCAAATTGTCTTATTATCTTGTTTGACTTCGCTTAGCGTTTCTTCGCTTATGATGATTCCGAAATCTGCTTTGTTCTCAGTCATGAATCTGAGAAGTCCCCTCATGTCCTTGTTTTCAATTTCTTTTCTGTACTTGACCTCTGCGGGAACAAGTTTTTTGTTTCGTTCAAAAACGATGTCAACTTCGTTTTTTCCTCTTCGCCAATAATACTTAGCTTTGCAAGAAACTACTGCTAAGTTTTCGATTATTCGAGAAAGTGTTTCTTTTTCTTTGAAGTTTTGGGGTTCAAGTGAGAAAATAATGCCCGTTGAGAGAATGTATGTTTTTGGGAGTTTTCTGATTGAAATCGCGCCTTTTCTGTAGTTCGACGTTTGGTAGAGGAGCATGGCGTATTTTAGAAGGTGGAAATAGTTTGAGATTGTTCTTCGGTCTCTTTTCAGGTCTTTTGAGATGCTTATGTAGTTAGTTAGCATGCCGGGGTTCGAGCAGGCCAAGAGCATAATTTTTTCGAACAATTCAAAATCTCTTTTTTCAACCAGAAAAGCAAAATCTTTGAAAATTACTCTATCGGTAACGCTGTTTCTTATGTATTCTGCTATAAGTTTCTCGTTGCTTTCTTCGGTGAGCTCTGGGAAACCTCCTTTTCTCACATAATCCGAGAACATAGGCAATGCAATTGTTTGTTTAAGATAGGCATCTTTGAGTTTTACGTAGTTGAATTCAACGTAGTCAAGAGGGGTCTTTTTCATGGCTGAAAATTCTTTGAAATCAAGCGGGTCAATGGGTATGGAGTAAAACCTTCCAGCCAGTTTTTCTCTAACCGATCTTTCAATAAGTAATGAAGCCGAGCCAGATACAACAAATTTAATTTTTGGGTAAAGGTCGTAAAAAGTTTTAAGCTTGCCTTCCCAACCCTTTGAATATTGTACTTCATCAAGAAATAGGTATATCCTCTCATCCAGAACTGAAAAACTCTTCATTAAAACATCTTTTTCATATGTCTCCAGCACTTCTTCAAGGCTGATTTTTTCATCGTCGAAGGAAAAATATAGAATATTTCTTGGTTCAATACCCTTTGATAGCAACTCTTCAATGACCTGAAACATGATTGTGCTTTTTCCAACCCGTCTTAATCCCGTAACGACTAAAACTTGTCTGTTTTCCAACGCTTCTAAAACGTCAAAGTAGAAAGATCGCCTAAAAGGCTTAGCTAAATCTTCTGAGATTTTGCCGGTTGCCCAATGTTGATTAAATCTCTGCAAGATGTTTGAATTTATCATATGTGTACTTTAAGATGTACTTATATTTAAATTATCAGTACGTTAGGATGTACACAAAATGCCATGATTAGTGGCGAGGAAAATTTGGATGGCGAAATCATTTGACTTCAAAGGTATAAACCGATTCTTTTCCGTGGTTTGGTATAATTTCTTCAACGAGTTTCTCCAAGTCTTCCTTTGTTTTGCTGCTTGCCACTATTACGTTGTTAGCTATGGCGAACCAGCCTTTTTTAACGCCAACGGTTCTTAGCCGCTTTTTGAGCGATCTTGCGTTAGCTTTGCCCATCATCTGCAGATAGGTAGGGTATAACTCCTTGTTTTCGAGCAGTTCCTCTATTTCTTGCCAGTTCTCTTCTCTGCTTTCCTTGGTGCTAAGATAGAACTCAAGTTTCTCTTTGTCGCTGTACGGTGCGGTCTCTTTGTATGGAAGCGACTGAACTAGTCCATGAGCCATTATTGCGCGGCTGCACTCTGCCCTGAGAGAGCGAGCTATTCCTGAGCCGAAGAGGATTCTGTCTGCATTTATCAAGCCGTCATAAATGATTCTGTCCTTGAATGGTAAAAGTACCGTTTCCAATCTTGCTGGAGGAGGGACAGGAATTATTTCCCATAGAGGGGTTCCTAACGCAAGAACGAGGTATGCTTTAGGATTTTCTTTCGCTTCTTCCAGAAAAACGGCTCCATTCTCAAGATAATTGACCAGAAAGAAGTTGCCTTCCACATAGTTCTTCCATGACTTTACAATTTCAAGTTCTGAGGGGGTGAAATTATAAGGGTTGACTGAAACGAAGTTGTCGATAAGGTCGATTCTTTTTATTAGGGAATTTCTGATTCTGAGTTTTTCTTCATTTGACAATTTAAGAAGGTCATCTCTGGTCTTAACATGAGATTTTAGGTAAAGCCTTTGAGCTACAAACACAAGCAGATTTTGGTTAAGCTTTAGGTAAAGCTGGTAATCTTCAAGAGAGAGCCTAAAATTTTGAACATCGGTATGGCTGTCTTCTTTTTCCGATTTAGTCATGTGGACTCTTCCTTTCAAACTTCCAGGTAGCAGCAAGTAAAGCTACTCACGTCATCGTCTTGATCCAAAATCTTTGGTAGAGATAAGTCTTTGGCAGTTATTCTGTCAGCACTCATAGAGATGCTGTATTATAACGGACAATTCTTAAAAGTCTTTTTGACTCGCTCAAGCCGTTCAACATCTTTCTTAGATGGCTTCCGCTTCATTTCGCTCTCTACGTCGAATTTTGACAAGAAAATATCCAGCCATAACAATTTACGCTAGGCATAATTACAACCATACACGAGTTCTATTGTAACTTTTTTTCTAAAAGTCCCTAGTCTGCTAGTTATGTAGGTTCAAGTGTTATGTCTACGAGCTGCCCGGAGATGGGTACTTTCTCAAAAGTAGTCTTTTTTAGGACTACATTTATAAGTTTATCTTGGTATTAGTAAATTCGAGGTTAGTAAAATGGTATCGATAGTCCTTCCAAAGAATTCATTAACAGATTTGATAAATGCGGGGTTAACTACTAGATACTACGCTGAAAAAGGCGAGCCCTCGAAAATATATCTTATTGACGAAGATGAGAAGGAGCAGTTCTGGAAGGAGCCCCAAAAATATGCAGATGAAGATCATGCGTTAATTATTTTGAACTTTCCTGTTTCGTCTGATGAAACGTTAAAATCGATAACTTTGGAGCCTTACGAGTACTCAATTATTTATGTTCCAAGTGAAGCCATTGTATTTACCCCCGAAACTAAGAACATATTATTAGAAAAAGGAGTAATTACAATGCCTCAAAGAAGTATCTACAAATGCTTCCCAGGAGATTATACTGGAAAAGTGGAAAAGAGATGGATCGAACTTAACAAAATAGTTTCTTTTGAAGAAGAAACTGCACCCACCGATCCGAAAACTATCCATATCTTGAGAGGTTTAATAAAAACAATGGAAAGTGACCCTGCCTCTTTGGTATCAAAGATAGCTAATGATGATGAACTATTCTTTGAAAAAATAGGTAAGGCGGAACCAGAGGCACAATTTAGTAAACACATAAGAAACGACAACTTCGAAGTTATTGTTCTTGCTCAAAACCAACCAGAAACTGACGCTTTTCAAACAGCAGTCATGCATTCAGTTCTTTTTCGAAAATTTCCCGTGAGCGTTAAAGGAGAGAAATGGTCTGTGGTTCTTACTGATTCACCAACGTTTGCTGGACATGTTTTTCAGGGTTATAACGTAAAACCGAGGGCGAGAATAAAACTTGGCAATCGAGCAGCTATCTTCACCAAAAATATGGAGGATGTGCAGATGGGAGCAGTTGTTGGACAACTTTCTCAAAAAAACATTCGTATAAAAATACTGGGCAAGCCAACTAGAGTTGTGGGAAAGACACTTGAAAGAAGACTCATCGGAGGTAGGGGACCTGAAGGGAGATCTTATAGAGGAATTAATGAAACATATCCTGAAATTCAATTAAGAAACGGCGTTATAACTGCGCCCCGCAAAGCAGTTGAGGTCGTAGTGAAAACATTAAGAGAAACCGGTACAAATTACGAAATAGAATAAATAAACGCCTATACCCAGTTCGCTAAAATGTAAGTTGCAATTTCTTTAATAGTTCTTCTAGTGTCAATTGGAATCAAATCGATGTTACCTTTCTTTACAGAGGTTATTGCCAAATCATATAATTCGGCTGTTAGACTCTTAGGGTCAAAATAGACTACTTTTTTGTCTTGATAATGCGTTTTTATACAGATATATTTGTCCTTCTTTCCTTTATAGAAGAGAAAAGGATGAACAGCTTTTTCATCTTTGATGTAAGAACAACTCGCAGAATCGGCGGATACGTCAAATGTGTTCGAGCATAACACTATTAGAATATCAGCAAGATCAAGCAAAGCTTCGGTACTGCCTGAATGCTTGCCTACGCCGTCTAAAACTATGACTCCTTCATATACTATCAAATTATGGGTGCTTTGCACGCCTTCTCGGAAAATATCCTCCTGCAGATTTGTTAGTTTCATGGCGTGTGGGGTAGTGAAAATTCGACTATTCTCATCAGGGCTCGCAAAATCCTTTATTCGCCTATAGGTCGGAGCATAATAGTCACCGTCCATTACACAGGAGTCATTTCCTAATTCCATAAGGGATTTGAACAAAATATAAGAAAAAACTGATTTACCACTATGACGGGGACCTAAACAAAGCACCGTTTTCGCTTTTCTATCCGTCAGCTGTTTCCACCTTAACGTAAATTAGAGCTAAGCTAAGTTATTAGTTTTTATATCAGCAAAAATGAATGACCGCAACCTTACGGTTGCGGTATCTTCAGAAAAATTATGGATGCTTAGATTGTTCTATGTAGCGTTTGATTGTTTCAGCATTGACCTGGCCAATTGAACGGTAGAATTTACCTCTCGA
>Ga0208038_1000695_pt1 | contig 23464 bp, 28 predicted proteins | sample June2015DPH_16_1_FD_184714 | JGI IMG/M metagenome (GOLD analysis project Ga0208038, IMG submission 184714) | Peatland microbial communities from SPRUCE experiment site at the Marcell Experimental Forest, Minnesota, USA - June2015DPH_16_100... | ecosystem: Environmental > Terrestrial > Soil >...
ACAGCCGAATCGATGTTGTCTGACGTTTGGAACGCTATGAGCGAATAAGCCAGGAGCCTCCGACGCATCCGCGAACACCTCTCCGCGAGATGCGCTGATGTGTATACGCCACCAAACGTGATGATTTTTTTGCAACCCCTTTTCGTGCGTACCTCGCTAACGCATTTTGACACACGGTGCAGAATTTCGCGTCCCCCGAGATCGTTTCGCCGAGCGGTCAAACGTCAACAATGATCTCGTTTCTCCGAAAGATGCCAGGTATGAACGGAGGATTATAAAGAGCGACAACAAAGTTCGATTTGGGTGTTAAGCCGTTCTTTGAGAGGCACGTCTTGAGTTCCTCGGTCTTCTCGTTTGCGAGCTTCTCGTGCACTCGCCCTGAGAATCGTATCGCAGCTATTCTATGGCTCTCGATGACTTTGAATGCGATCCGTTTGTCTTGTGGCTCGGGAAGTGTTTCGAGCGTGAACTTCGATGGCATGGCGAACGAGACGCGGTACACGTGTTCTCCAGCCTGTTCTTCAGTAACGGGAGCAGTCATCGATATCTTTTCTGACGTCACCGGCGCCAGCATGGGGATTTCCTCAGATGATGATACCTGTTCCTCGGAGACGGGAGCCGTCATAGGGATTGATTCCCGCTTCCTGTTTCCTCCAAAAATGTAGTGAGCGAGAATCTCAAATCCATTGCGTAGGGCAGCATCAAAGTCTGATTCCAGGTCAACTTGGGCGAGGATATGTGTCGAGTACGCTCGGATCTCACAACCGTCCAGCTTTTTTAACCTCATATTGAGGACTTTCAATTGCCATAGTCGTGTGCTCCATTTAGCCGTTCTTTTGAAGTTACGCAAAGTTTGCTGTGCGCTGTGATATGTTTTGCCCTGCTTAGACATTTCAGCCCACCAGCACCGCGCGCGCTAGCACGTTCACATGGTTTACGACGTTTCAACTAAGTGCCGCACTCCGCCTATTATTCTGTCACATTTTTTCGAATTTGCTTTTTTAAATGGACGTGAAATTTGCGATACGACGTCGAAGAGTAGAGAAAAGCAAAGTTTATGGTATATATAGAAAATCATGCAACGCAAGACACTCTATTTTGGAGGTGAAAGATGATTAGCAAAAAACTCTTTTCCGCTGTTTTGGCAACGTTAGTGATTCTCTCTATCGTCGCAGGGTCCACCGTAGCTTTCGCACAAACAGAAACGGCGACAACGAATGCGACTAAAAATGTTACTAAGGGAGCGGTTGCATCGGCGGCTGCGTCGGCCGCTGCCAATAAAAATGTTACTAAGGGAGCGGTTGCATCGGTTGCATCGGCTGCTGCGTCGAAGGCCGCAGGGTTCCTTGGCCTGCCGGGCTTTGAGGCGGCGTACGGAGTAGTGGGACTGTTGGCCGTTGCGTACTTGGTGATGCGACGCCGGAAGTAACACTTTAAGTCAACATGTGAGTCCAGCTGTAGCTGGGCTCGCACTTTGTTTTTCTTTACGAATTACTGTAATTGCTGCAGGATGCGCACACAGCCGCACTGCGCCGCGCTCCGCCTATTGCAACTCATTCGCTGTTTTCAAACTCATGGAGACATAGCCTGTATGAGCGCGCTGACCGCAGTCGTGGGCGTGTCAGGTGCCGTTTTGAGTGCCATCATCGCTAAACTATCGGCGCGGGGAAACGCCTTTCCAAACCACCCGCCGCTCGTGCCGTGAATTTCAGCAACACGAGCGCATTCTTTGCTGCTCTGACCCCCGGTATTCTGATCTGTTAAACGCTCGTAAGAGGGCAAAACTTATCCTTGATTGCTGCGTTGTAAGCACTCACAGTCTTTTGCGCACTGCGAGGAAGAAATGTTCGGCAAATGTATGTTACTACAGCTCTTAATGGTGATCGGTTTTGTGGTACTGCTGCTCCACGTCTTATTTTTCGTCGTCACAGTGGCGTTGCACGTCTTGTTCTTGGCACCCAAGCTGCGGAAGAAGATGATGAAGCGCAATTCGTGGCGGCACACCGCCTGACCCAGTGGTAGCACAATACTGAGAGTGGGCTAATCAAAGGAGATTAAACGGGGAAAACTCCTTAGACGAGATAGCGTGCTTCGTCCGCGTTGTTGTGCGCCGGTCGGCCATTTGTGTGCAGCATTCCTCGAGAGCGTCACGACCTGCAAGTCGGGCGTGTCTATTGTTAGGGTTTTTTACGGCGGCCGGCTTCACGTCCCCGTTGCTTGTGGCTGATCACATTCACCAGATCCACCGAGCGATATGTTAATCGTGCGCCGCTAACAAATATCCCCCGAATCGCCGGAGCCTGAAAATGGAGATCGACGTGAACCTCAAAGCACACGACCTGCTCTGGAGGAGCATGTCTCTTGGAGCCAAGAAGGCCTATCGCGAAAGCTACGGCACCGCGCGAGATGCGCTAGTAGACCAAGAACTGCGTCGTATCATTGAAGCCGGCTACGCCACGAAGAGAGACGGCGACATCGAACTCACGCTGGCTGGGAAAGAGTTGCTCAAGAAAATGACGGCAATATGCAAGAAGTCAGAGTAACGGCTACAGCTGCTCGACGAACGCGGCCTCGACGATCGGTTTGATATCATCGATCAATCGAATCGCCTCATCTTCAGATTCGGCGCGGCGCACGTCTATCCTGCCGCTTCGATACAGCGTGAACGTGCATCCCTCGTGAGAGAATCGTGCAACGCCGAGCTTCTCCGAGCATTGCGCGATGCCTTCCAAGAGCCTGCAGAGCGCTTCCATGGAGAATCTTTTTTCAAAGTGCGCCTCGATGACGAATCCCCCACCAACGCACGGCCTCAGCGTCTTGACGTTATACTTCCCACTCATCACTTTCCAGTTACGGGATTAGCATTAAAGTTGTCAGCCATCGACGAAGCGAGAACTGATCGACATATTCCGCACAAAACTACGTCGCAGTAGGCTCTTTGAGCTTGAACTGCAGGCGATATAATGCGTCAAGGCGCTCGAGCGTTTCAGCGTCGTCGGGGCCCTTATCGTCTCGTATCCGCACGATACGGGGAAATCGCAGCGCGAAGCCCGAGGCATAGTTCGGGCTTTTCTGGATCTCGTTGAACTTCACTTCGAGCACGATCTGCGGTTCGAGATCCACCATACGCCCGCGCTCGCCGACGATGAGGGGTTTTATCTGCTCAGTCAGTTCTCTGAGCTGTTCATCGGAGGCACCGCTCGAAACGCGCCCGACCGGCACCCACTGCTCGTTGTCCTCGTCGCGCGCGGCGAGCTCGTACGAGGTGATCCAGCCGGCCTTCCGTCCGTGGCCGTACTCGGCGGCGATGACGACAAGGTCAAGGCTCTCAAGGGTCTCCTTGAGCTTTACCATCTTCCGGCCGCGAATGCCCGGGCTGTAGTCGGCGTTGAGATCCTTCGCCATCAGCCCCTCGTGTCCTGCATCGATCGACTGCTTAAAGAACGCAACTACGGATTCTGGATCGTCGAGAATCTTGAATTCAGAGGGCGTGCATCGCTTATCGAGCGGCACCACGGTCTTCTCAAGGAGCGTGCGGCGCTCGACGAAGGGTCGGTCGACGAGACTTTCTCCGTCCAAATAGAGGATATCAAAGGGGCGCAGCTGCATCGGGATCTGATCGCTGAGCTCTCGTACCCTGTACTTGCGTCGGATGCGGTTGAGGACGTTTTGGAACGGTATCACCTTCCCGGTGCGCTTGTCCACGGCTATCGCCTCGCAGTCGAGGATGAGCGACTTTGCGTGAACGCTTTCGTTCACCGCCGCGCGGATGTCGGGGAGCGCCTCGGTGAGATCCTCCATCTTGCGAGAGAAGAGCTTGATCTCCGGCCCTGCCTTGTGGACCTGAATTCGGGCCCCGTCATACTTCGTTTCAAACGCTGCCCGACCCCCCATCACGTCCAACGCTTCGGTGGCACCGGCGACGTTCTGCGCGAGCATGGGCCTGACGGGCCGCATGGGTTCGATGTTGAGGGCCTGTAACCCCGGTAGTCCCTCCGTTTTGGCGATTCGCGCGACAAGGCCGATGTCATTGGCGAGCATCCACGCGCGTCGCACCGCATCGGCCGGCACGCTGAAGCTCTGAGCAATAGCATCTTCAGTCACGCCTTCCTTCGAGCCAATGAGAAGGTTGCGCGTGGCAAGACTGACGACATAGTACGCCTCTCGCGGCGCGGCCCTGCTTAACAGACTCGCGAGCGTTCGCTGCTTCTTCTGGGCTGAGCCCTTTCCCGTCATCGCGGCCAGCTCTTCGAAATAACGGTGCAGATCGGCGACAGTGAGGTCCTCCTCAAACGCTGCAAGGCGCATCGCAACTTTCTTTCCGAGAAGCCGTTCCGCCGTAATGCCCAGGTGTCCCGTGTCGCGATAGCTCTCAACGACCTCCTCGCTGCTCTTGCCACTGATGTTCGCAATTACTTTGACCAGCGTCTTGCCAGCCACTCCGATATCGCGCGTGTCCCACGCCGGAAATATTCGACCGGTCAGAAATGTGCACACGATTTCGATATCGTCTTCAGAAGCTCCAGTCAAAAAACCAGCTATGATTTCAGCCTTCTTGAGCCTCGACGAATAGGCGCTTAGCTCATCGAACAGGGAGACAAGCTCCTTGAAATACATCGCATAGTCAATACGACCTGGAGTGCTTAATAATAGCGGCACGCGGTGCGACAAGCTTGGCCGAATGGCCAAAGCGGAGCTCTGACTCAGTTACGCTGTTTGGTGCGTACCGGCCTAGGCAACAAAAGCCCTGCCGCGCACGCCAAAACCGAAACGTCAAACCGGCTCACAGCGATCGAAACCCTTGTTCTTGCGACGAGCGATCGAGCGATCGAGCACCCTCCACGAACCCAGCGTTTGCGCTAGCAGATGCCGCCGCCCGCTTTCACGAACGGTGAACGGGCTCTACCGACTTCTAATTATCAGCACCGGAACCTTAGCGCCCCGCACGACTTTGTCAGCCACACTGCCGATCAGCAGACGGTCTAAACCTTTTCGCCCGTGCGATCCGATGACGATGAGGTCAATATCATGACTCCCGGCGTACGTGTCCAGTTCTTCCGCCGGGTGTCCGTCGAGCACCGTGGTAACGATTCGATCCTCATTTACGCCGCGGGAAGCCAGGTCTTCTTTGGCGTTCGCGACGATATTCTTTCCCTCAATGAGGAGGACGTCGTACATGTTTTCCCACGATGAGTCGACGGGGTAGGCAGTAAACCCAGCGATGTCGAGGACGTACGCGATGTGGACGGTCGCATCGGTCAGCCCCGCGAAATAGGCCGCGTTATCATACACGGGGGCCATCAGGTCCCCACCATCGGTTCCGACAAGGATGTTTTTGTATTCCATCGTATCACCAACGATCATACGGCTGCAGCTGCCTCTTTGACAGGCTCATACGCCTCTGTCTCTGCCGCTCGGCTCGTAACGAATAACGTCACAAGCACCCCCACGAGTGAGATGCCGAGCGCAGTGAGGAAGATGTAGTTAAACGCCGTTGCATTAGGTAAGAGTGGGCCGGGAACGGGACCTCGTGGCGTCTGAATCACGAGCGGCGAGACGTATTCTGCGAGGAAGACGCTTGCGATGGTCGGTCCTAAGACGCCACCAGCAGTTCTAAACAGTGTGTTCATCGCCGTCGCGATACCAGTTTCCCCCTGGCGCACAGACTGAATAATGATGTTTATCATCGACACCAACATAAAGCCCATGCCTACGCCCATCACCATGAAGCCGACAATGACCTGCAATTTTGTGTCGTGTAGCAAGTAGAAGTACAAGAAGCTGGCCGAGAGCACAACCGATCCGAGCACCAACGGAAGCCTGGCGCCACGCTTGTTCACGACTGCGCCCGCCAACGGGCTAGCGAGGAGAAGAAGGATTGAACCCGGAACGAAGAGGAGGCCTGCATCGAAAATGCTGGAGCCAAAGCCGACCGGTGGCGGGGAGCGCACCAAGTACGTAATCGACTCGAACATCATGTACATCGTAAGACCAACAACAAAGGCCGCAATGTTCGTGAAGAAGACGTTTCGCTTGCTTAGAAGCGTTAGATCGATCATCGGCTCAGGAACACGCGATTCGACGAGGAAGAGGAGCACGAAGAAAACGAGCGAGGTGGCAAGGAGCCCCAGCGTGTTGATGGATGTCCAGCCCCAGTTCTGGCCCTCGGTCATGGCGACGAGGAACGCCACAATGCCTACCGAAAACGTCCCTGCGCCCAAATAGTCAACTTTAGATGGGGTACGGATAGGTGACTCACGCAACAGATACGCAGCTAGCAGAGTGACAAATATGGCAAACGGCACAATGCTGTGATACGTCATTCGCCAGCCGAAGTTGTCGGTAATCCACGCTCCTGCAACGAGACCGATCGCAGTGCCCACGCCAAACATCGCGCTCACGATACCGGTCGCCATCGCCACCTTTTCAGGCGGAAACTCATCACGGATGATCGCGTACGCAAGCGGAAACATAGCGAGGCCAAGACCCTGAAGCGCCCTAAAGGTCAAAAGGCTCTGGATATTCCACGCGAATCCATTGGCGACGACACCAAAGGTGTACAGCGCCATACAGATTAAGAGCATCTTCTTTTTGCCGTGCGAATCACCGAGCTTTCCAAAGATGGGCGCAGACACCGTCCCAACCACCAAGTAGATAGACAGTATCCAAGCCGTCCAAGTCGCTGTGGAATTGAACTCGGCCTGCAGCGTCGGGAGTGCCGGAATGAGCATCGACTCTGTGAACATAACCATAATGGCTATAAGGCTCAAGATGATCACGATGGAGCTCGTTCCGTTAGGCTTGAAATGTGCGTTTTTTGTATCGTTCATGCCGTGCCTCTTGATATTCGTGGAGACAGCTCCAACCGTTGTACAGGGTATGGAGCAAAATCCTCATATATTTCTAATATATCAGTAAATGGTATATCAGCAGATTATATAACAGCAATTGTTATATATAAAAATAGCGCATGCATGAATAATGATCGAACGAGAACCGCTTGAGCGGCACGCCCTCATCAAAGTATACTCGCTCTTCGTGCTCTACTTTCTGCTCACCAAAGGCCCCATGAGCGGTTACGACCTAGCGCAACTCATCAAGGAACGCAGTCACGGGCACTTCCGAGCGACTGCCGGCAACGTCTACCCGCGCCTTCACGAACTGAAAGAGGCGGGCGACGTCCGCGCAGGGGAACCGACAGGAGGGCGCGAAAAGATCGTTTACGAGATCACCGAGCAAGGAAAGCAGACGCTCCGAGAAGGGGCGCTCGAACGACGCCCGCACGTCGAAAACTTGCTCAAAACGATCGATCACGCTCTTGCCATTACTGCGCCCGCAAAACCTTTTTCATAAGCGCAGCATCCACATTGTCTGCACGGTGCAGGGTGCCCAGCAGGGCCTGTGCGAAGCGCGTCAAACCGAACCATTCTACGGCCAGCTAAGCCCCGACTCGCTTATCTGCCCCTGGCCGTACTAAGCGCGGGTGTCATTGTGGGGGCCGGCGTCCTCGCTATTGAGGTCGGCGCCGCTGTGGGCCTCGGCGTTGCTGTGGGGACCGGTGTCGCCGTGGGCGTTGCTGTGGGGAACGGCGTTGCTGTGGGGGTCGGCGTGGCTGTGGGGGTCGGTGTCGCTGTGGGGACGAACGGCGTTGCTGTGGGGACGAACGGCGTTGCTGTGGGGGACGGAGACGGCGTTGCTGTGGGGGACGGAGACGGCGTCGGAGTCGCCGAAGAGACCGCTATCGGTGTGGATTGGTGTCGTTGACTAAGGACGACTGCCGCTGCTATAACCAGAAGCACGACGACGACTACGCCTATGATGAGCAGTTTCCTTCCCGTGAGCGCGCCACTTAGTCGTTCTAACAATATCGGATTGTCATCCTCGTGCGGCGGTTCGTACGGTGGCGCGTGGGCAGGGGGGGCGCGATCCGTGACGGGTTCTCCGCACATGGGGCAATATTGAAACCCGTCTGGGAGAATCAACTTACAAGACGTGCACAGTCTCTTTTTTGCATCCATCCCACTGCCTCTTCATTCAGCTGTCGTTCTTCCGTTCCACAGATCTACATACATTAAGTAATACAACCTTTAAAAAAAGGCCGGTCCTACAATGTCTGGCAAGCACCGCTGACTACAAATAGACGCTTTCGGCATTCCTGAACGGGGTTCGATATGAGCACGATCGAGTACTATCGCACGACACTGCGTTCATTAGCTGACTGGGATGACTTCTTGCTAAAAGAGTCAAGATTACCAGGCCCACGAGGAAATCTAGAGTTGGCTAGCGTGGTTGCCGATGAAGGAACTGAGGCCCAGTTTAAGCACTTTTTGACGTTTGACGCAGAGAGATTCCCTGCCAACACACAGGGCGAGTTTTTAGCCGTATGCGGTGCGGTGGGGCTGGGGCGACTTCTTGCGCAAGGAGATTGCAGCGTCCTCGAAACGCTCCGAAAATGTGCTTCTGATTCGCGATGGCGCGTCCGCGAAGGAGTGGCGATGGCCCTTCAACGCCTCGGCGACACACATATGAGCCGGCTTCTGAGCGAAATGGAGCGTTGGAGTCGAGGCAACTTCCTTGAGATGCGAGCCGCAGCCGCTTCGCTTTGTGAACCTCGGCTGCTAAAGCAGAAAGAATGCGCACAACAGACGCTCGTACTGCTAGATCGGATCACCTCGTCGATTTCTAGCGCGAACGATCGCAACACCGACGAGTTCAAGGCCCTAAAGAAGGGCATGGCTTACTGTTGGAGCGTGGCGGTCGCTGCGAATCCCGCCTCGGGGATGCCTTTGATGGAGCGCTGGTTATCGACCACCGACAAGGACATACGCTGGATAATGAGGGAGAATCTCAAAAAGAAACGGCTCGAGCGAATGAATGCAGGGTGGGTGCAGCATTCACGGCGGCAACTCAAGCGCAGCACGGTCTAGCTGGCACTGTGGCGACGCTTTCATAGCCGTTGCACCGCAAAAGAGGGCGTAGACACTCTCTTTTTTGCTTTTTTGACGTTGATTTCAGCTGAGCGCTTCTTGTCTTTCCCGACGCCACGCGCCAGGCTACGCGTCAGCGGATGGATTCGGTATCAAAGAACGGAGCTTTACTCATATGATCAGCATTTTTTGGTCTTTTTCTGACTGATGGGAACGGCGTCGTCCTTTTCTGAGGTTACCGATTTTGACTTGCCGCGCTTGGTTGACGAAGGCGCTCAGCCGGAAGACAGTTTGCGTGCACATAGATCACGCACGCGACCATTCGCGAATGTCGCTTCACGAATCGTAAAAAGGGAGGGCTAATGGGCAGAAGTAGTGGGACGCGGCCTTTCTGACCTTGCCTTGTAGCTAGGGAGGTGAATCAAGCAAGAAGCAGGCAGGTGTAAGGAAACGAGGCAACCATGCAACAGATGTGCACGCTACGCCCCAACCGAGGTAGTGCCCATTAGCATGTGCATATAATAGCACTCATATTTAATATAATTATGCAATAATATTTATCAGAGGATATAAAGCGAAGTTCTTGTATGGACTAAGGGCTGTCGCAACGTCTGCACGTCTCTCGAGGTAGGCGCGTGGATACTCTGGGACGTCATGCACAGATCATCGTTCGACACTTCATTACTACAGAGAGTCATAAAGCAGCAAAGCTGACACGCTCGAGAGCGCACGTTTACGCGCAGTGCACGACCATCACAGGAACTGAAGCAGTGCGGATGACCTTGTCAGTCACACTGCCAATGAGCAATCGATCTAAGCCTTTTCTCCCGTGCGTTCCGACGACGATGAGGTCGATCGCGTGGCCCCTCGCATACGCATCAAGTTCTTCGGCCGGGTGCCCCTCAAGCAAAACGTCGATGATTGAGGCTTCGGCCACCCCCCTCTTTACCAGCGCGTCTCTCGCTGCGTCAAGAATCCGCCTCCCTTCTGATTTGAAAATTACGTACGTTTCTTCCCACGACGCGTCAACGGGCTGGGTCCCAAAGCCCGTTATGTCTAAAACGCACGCAACGTGGATCGTCGCCCCCATCAGCTGCGCGAGATACGCACATTCGTCAAAGACTACCTCCATAAGCGACGTACCGTCTGATCCAACCAAGATATTAGCGAAGTGCATTCATCTCATCCCCTTCCAAGCTTGTTACCCCCGCTGACATCAATTTGTTTCGCGCGTGTTCAACAGTACTACATTAGCTTACCGTGCCGGCCTCTTAACGTCAGGGATCTGTCCGATTGTCTTCTCTGTAGCGCGGCTCTGAGATTAAAACGTTCCTATCTGCATGGAAGGAAGATGGCAAAGTGCAGCGTCGAACAAGTCACGCGGTAATGCGCGTGATCTGGGCGCAGCGGCATCTTAGAACGCGCCCGAATGATTCGCGCATAAAAATTCCGGCTTACTCTCGACAGACGCGCAAACCATGCTTCAGGCGCACGCAGCCAGAGGCGCCAGACACCGCTAAGAATACGTTTATGTATGCGCTCTAATCTGTGAGACACCTGAGATAGGCCAAACAAAATGGCGAGGGTGGACAACCTGAAATTCGCAGCTCAGACCGACAAGGGAAACAGAAGAGAAAAAAATGAAGATGCGTTTCGTGTAAATGAGCGTCTCAGATTCATCGCGGTAGCAGATGGCGTCGGAGGCGAGCCGGCAGGCGAAATAGCTAGCCGTTTGGCCGTTGAACAGATCGAAGATTACATAACATCGCACCTCGGTGAAGCAGCCTCTCTCTCCACACTCGGCAACGCCGTGACACTGGCAAACGACGTTATCTACCATCAGGGCCGCGAAGACCCGTCACTGGCGGGCATGTCAACGACAGTTGTCGCGTGTCTCTTGACCAACGAGCGCGTTTTTGCCGCCCACGTGGGAGATAGTCGCGGCTACTTGATAACGCCTAGCGAGATCACGCACCTGACGAGAGATCATTCGCTGGTTGCAGAACTGGTCGCCTCAGGCCGCATTAGTCCTGAAGAGGCGCGAGAACACCCGTACCGACACGTGATTACACGAGCCCTTGGCTTAGAGGCCCGCACGAGCGTGGAGCTTGGTTCTTTTTCCTGGAACCGGGGGGATTGTGTCCTGCTCTGTACCGATGGACTTACTGAGACGATAGCAGATCATAAGATCTACGCGGTGATTTCAGACAAGGCCAGGGCTCTGCAAAGCAAGTGCGCTCGACTCATTGCGCTCGCAAAAGGGAGTGGCGGCCTTGACAATATCACCGTGGTCTTAGCAGAGCAAACCTGACATCTCGCAGAACCGACCGAAAAGGCGATTTGTGTCCACTGAGCAGGCGATCTGAGGTAGCATGGCATGCCGGAACACAAGCGAACGCACCTGATTCAACCTATTAATTGTACGCCCCCGTTTGATTTCGCATTGAGCGCATACATTCTCGCTGACGGTGATCCTCAAATTGCGAAATACGACGGAACCGCATATCGACAAGTGCTGCGTGTCGACGGCAAGTTACTGCTTGCGACCATTGCCTCGATGGGATCGGTAGACGCTCCACAACTGCGTGCAGTGTTCACTAGTGATCGTTCGCTCAGTGCTCGCGACGTGACCGCGGCGCACGCAGTCATCAGTTCGGTGTTTAACGCGCATCTCGATGTCAAACCCTTTTATCATGCGATCCGGAATGATCCCGTCATGGCAGAGCTCGGTGGCAAGCTCCGCGGGCTGAAAAATCCGGCAACTGCTACGGTCTTTCAGGCGCTCGTCGATTCGATCATCGAACAACAGATCGCACTCAACGTGGCGCACGTTCTTCAGCGCCGGGTGATAAAGGCGTTTGGCGACGTTTTAGTCGTAGATGGGGATACGTATTACGCATTCCCAACGCCAGAGCGAATGGCCGTAGCTTCGGTTGATAGCCTACGGCGATGTGGATTGAGTCGAAGAAAGGCAGAGTACATTACGGACATCGGCGCACGCATCGCCGCGCAAGCAGTCGATTTGGAACGACTTAGCCAGTACGGAGAGACACAGATGATCCTAGACAGCTTGTGCTCATTGCGCGGTGTGGGTGTGTGGACGGCCGAGCTCACCGCTATACGCGGCCTTAATCGACTAGACGTCTTTCCGGCCGATGATCTTGGATTACGAAGATGGGTTGCCCACTACTACTGCAGCGAAAGAACTATCACAAGCGCGCAGGCTAGGGGCGTTGCAGAGCAATGGGGGATATGGAAAGGCTTGGCCGGCTACTATCTGGTGGTCGCAGGACTTCTCAAAATCGTGACGAAAGCGCAGAGTGCGACGTGAAGGAGCGCGTTGAAGACGTTCCATCACAATCGTCGTGATGCGTGTTGACGAAGACGAACTTGGCCCCAACGCTTCCGCGCGGGTCGCGGGCGTGTGCGACCGCACAAGGAAGGAAACGCGGTCTTATCTATGAAGACGGATTAACTTTGCTAGTATGGCAAATAGCGATTGGAGTTCGGTCGAAGAAGTCGATGTGTCCGTGAAGGCGATCGTTACAATTATGAAGCGAAAGAGGAAGCTGCCGACCCCCCTAGTCGAAGCGTACAAGCACGCTCTCGACACAAGCACGCGAGAGCTCACGCGGAGATTCTACGAACAACTGACGACCCGCTGTCCGGAGGCACTCGACTACTTTATGGACTAAACGCCATCAGAGCTCAAAGAGCGTGCTTACACCAAAAAACCGTTTTTTAGAAGCGCTCACAGCGGTTGGGCGGTGACTGTGGGAGGTGTGAAGCCCCTGCAGAGGCTGATCGCGCGTGGCTAGTCACCTGTTTTTTTACTATAGTTTCTGGACTAGGACCGTAGCTTAACCCAGAATGCCACGGGCGAGCGCACCCGTTTCTTTTCAGTGCTTCACACATCCCGTAAAGCGCAGATCCCTGACTGGGTTGCACGCTTATGTACTTTTTTCGAAACTTCGAGGGAAACCTTTGCAAAAACCGGAAGAAAAGTGGCGAACGCTCATGATATACGCTATTCTTACAACTGCTCTTTTTATACACGTTTAACGAAGTGAAGGCAGCGCGCAAGCCCCTTGCACTCTTCGCTGTGCGATTAGCTCGATTCCGCTATATCGATTCGCTCCACGAAAATGGCGTCACTAGCCATGGCCAGCCCCACGGTCTCGCCACTCCTATGAAAGCCCAGCAACAAACGCGTGGCTTAGATCTGAAAACCAGGTCGTGGCCAAGTGCTGTCGAACTGCGCCTAGGCGCAAATTCACTGTTTTTAGACTCACGAAAATGAGGAGGAAATTTTTGGAGGATCCGACAGTTCTGGGGGGCTAGCGAAGTCACAAGACTAAAGGTTCAGTATACACTTTGCGTACATCTTCTTCATTTAACAAACAGCTGAGCCTGCGGAGCCTAAACTTCATTTCTAGCAGACAGGTTTTGCAAACTGGTTCAGCCCCCTTATATGTGTTTCCGCAAAATTCGCACATTTTGGAGGTAGGATCTTCTTCTATTCTCGTCTTGAGGTCATAGCGAACAAGATAAGCGTTGACCGCCTGAATTGACGCCATAAGTTCTTTCTTGCATATGGATATGCACTGGCCGTCGTCGGTCCAGTCGGCCCAATCCGTCTGCAGCTTCTTGTGAATTTGCTCGAGATCCGTAGTGTCCATTAGATCACATTTACCAGTGTATAGTCAACGTACTTTATTAGTCTGTCTGTTTGGACGTCTTGAGCGCCAGTGAGGCTAAAAATTGCTTAAATTCCACCCGGACGAGCCGTTCGCTCGTGTCGGATTATAAGTGTCAGGGAGCAATCGCGTGCAAGCAGCTACCGTCCTTAGTCTTGCACGGGTGTAGGGGGGCTAGCACACCCGAGGCGAGCTAACGGGCGCGTGAACCGTTAGCTTTGACATAATATCTACGTGCAACGATTCCGATAATAATGACGACAGCGCCGCGAGATCACAGCGCGCGCGCTTCACCTATCGGCAAAGACCTTAACGGCTGCAAAAAAGAGAGGAGGCAGCGCCACATATTCAAACTTCTCCTTTGGGGCAGTGCTACCAAACTGAGGTCATGGTTCGTTTTAAGAACACTTTCGAAGGAAGCAACATCACGTGTGGCGCTGCAACAATACCGCCTTTGACGGTCTTGGCACTTGTTTTTTGCGCAAACCACTATAAGAACGTTTGTTACACATGTGTGTGTGAATCGTGACGGACGTACATTATACGCAGGCGCGGCGAGGGCAGTTACTAAGGGCGAGTCGGTCGCAACCTTGCGTCTGCACGTTGCGCTGAGGGTTGATGCTGCTATCAAACGCCCCGACCGTTTTAGAAATGGGTTGTATTTCTCAAAGGTCCAACATAAAGCTGCCAAATCGGAAGCGATATAAGCACGACGACACAAATAACAGAGCGAATCTTAAAAACGTCAAGGGAGGTGCAATGTAAACATGGCTGAAAAAGCTACCCCAATGTGGGCTCGTCTCCTCGAAATCATTCTCGGGATAATTGTTCTTGTCCTCGCAGTTTACGTCCTTTTCAATACCGGTGCTGCTGTAAATACACTCAGATTGTTACTCGGAATCGGAGTTCTCATCCTGGGCCTCATTATGCTAATACGCGGAGCTACGTCAAAGGTCCTCTCGGGAACTGGCAGAATAGTGAACGTCATATTGGGGATTATTTTTCTGGCAGTAGGCGCTGCAGCGATATACTATAGCAACTTTGGCACAACGTTGGTTATACTCTTGTTTGCCTTCGGATTGCTGCTGAACGCGATAGGAAGGCTTGAATTTGCAGGCTATTCTATGGCAGCCGGAATGCCGCCCTCGGTTCGTTGGGCGAACATAATTCTCGGTGTCATAGCGTTCATACTCGCTATAGTCGCTTTCGTAGACGCCGATTTTGCCAACACATTTCTTGGGCTCCTAGTGGCGCTGGTACTATTCCTCTTCGGGATCCAGCTCGTCATCGCAGGAGCAGGCAGCCGCGGCTAACACGCCGCGCCCCTTTTCTTTTTTTCGCAATAGGCACGAATTCTTTGCGCAACACTCTAGGTTGTTCCGTATGCACTAGCCGTTAGCTGGCGTCTGGCACCAAGCGAACCGCGAGGAGAGCGGCGCAAAGCAAGAACTACGCGCCGTGCGGTGCAAACCGGAACCAATATAAGCACGGCAACCTATAAACTGGAGATTGAATTATCAAAAAAACGTCAAGGGAGGTGAAAATTGAAATGGCTGATGAAAAAAAGAGTTCTATCTGGCTGCGAATCCTTGAGATCATCGCAGGTCTTATCATCCTTGTCCTGGCCGGCTACGTCATCGCATATCCAGGAGTGGCAATAGCAACGCTCATAGCCTTCCTATCAATCGCGCTGATTATCCTTGGAGTCGCATATTTCATACGAGTATTTGCAAAAGGCATTTCCGGATGGCGACGACTGCTCAACCTGATTCTGTCGGTGCTGCTGGTCATAATCGCCGCCTTAGTAATCGACAATCCGTTCATCTACGGATCACTGACGCTCGTATATCTGCTCGGCTTAGCATTGTTGTTCGCCGGGATAGCGAGTGCCGCGCGCGGCACCGTAGGAGGAATCGTCGTCGGGATACTCGGAATTATCGTAGGCTTTGTCGTGATAATCTTCCCGGGTCTCGGCTTAGCAACGCTCGTGTTCCTGCTGGCAGTGTTCCTGCTAATCTTCGGATTAGAGTCGATAATCTCCGGGATCATGGGGAGATGGGTCTAACCCATCCCCTCCCATGCGCGAGCTCACGCACTAAAACGTCCGCATCGACGCCTTGAACTTCTATATGAGCGGAGCTTAGAGCGGAACGCATGGAAATGCGAATAGCCCGGAAACACGCCTCGCACGTAGACGACACGCTAGAATCAAACAGATAGTTCGGCCGCGCCGGACACAATCTTCGCTGGAATCGCGACGCTTATTGCTGCAGCAGCGCTTACGCTCGTAGCGGAGACGTACGGGGTTCCAAGAAAATTGGCGCGTTAGACCTTTATAACGTGTCGCCCGGCGCCAAAATTACTAGGCGCGTCTTCGTAGCGTCTAAGGGGCAGGGGTACGCCCCAAACTCTCAAGCTCCTTAAGGTATTTTCGCCGCCTTGCCTCGTAAGCCGTGCGATTCTCACCAAAGGGCACATATTCCGAGACGAGCCACCCCTCTTGGGCCATCGCGACCTTCGTACGATCAGCGAGACCTTTGAGAAAGCCAAACTCGATTAAGTCCTTCTTCCCTTCCATCTTCGTGGTCATCCACTCGATGAGGTCTGGATCGTGTGTTCCGACAGTAAAAAAAGTCGCCTTCGCGCACAGGATCTTTGACAGCTGCTTGAAACGCTTCTGAATATCAGCAAAGTCCGTTGTTGATCCAGCGTACGCTCCCTTTACATTCCGAACAATGATGCCGGACTCCGACGCGCGCAAAACGTCATCACGTGAGCGGTCGAGGTACGCCTGCAATGCGAGGCTCAGGCGATGCCCGTTTTGAGCGCACGCGCACGCGACATCGACGGTGAATGCGACCAAGTTCTGTCCTTCCATGTCGATTTCGAACCCAACGCCGCGGTGCGCCGCTTCTTTAGCAATTCTTTGCACATTTCCTCTGCACCTTTCCCGGTCATACAGGGCCCCCAAAGCGCTCAGCTTAACGGTTAACGAAGCGTGCAACTCGAAATCTGCAATAGCCTTAGCTGTGTCAAAATAGGCTCTAACCGCGGCGGCGGACTGGCTTTCTTCGCGCGCGTATTCCCCGAGCACGTCGATCACGCACCGGATGTTCTGGGCATTCCGTTTTGAGCACCAATCGATTGCGCTTGCTAGATCAGGCAACGCCCATCGACTGTCAAGTGTGTTCATCGCAGGTTCCACATCAAAACCAATTTTTCTTTGGTCAAAGGGCCAACCCCTAACTGAGGCGCTTCACGTGCCACAGGCGGATGCCCTCCAAGGACCTATCATCGAAAGGTCACCGCAGATCGCGTTTGCTATTCGCGTGCGGCAGGCGCAATACGCAAGAGAGCGGAGCCGCACGCTCCCACCGTGCGTTCCGTTAAAGCTGCCACCGTCGCGGCAACGTCCTTGCCAGCGTTGGCCTCAGTTAACGCGCTGACGTTGAGGCTACGCACTCGCGGATGCCAGTCTTGCTCGGCTCTCCTGCGGACGGCAGTGTTAACCACTGGTAATGGCTACACTTATGAGCTCCGTCGATGAGCCAGACGGGTTCATGTTATCGAACGTTGCCGTCGATGTGCCGGTCTGCAGCACTTGGAACGTGATTACCTGCGTCCCTGAAGCGCCAATTTGCGATCCCGAAGCCTCGAAGGTGTTGCTCTTCAGGTTGAGGGCGCTCGTGTCGTATGTAGGCTGCCAGTGGTAACCGGTCGACGGGTTCGTTGGCAAGCTTACAGTAAACGACACTTGTGGCGTGGCAGCTTGCGTGACGGTGACGTCGTTGACCATACTGTCTGTGACAGTACCTGACGGACTGACATGATCAAACGTTATCGTCGTAGAGCCCACTGCCAGAGCTCGGAACGTGAAGACGTCATTTCCGCCCGAGCCAGGCGTTACTGGCTGTGCCGCGACGTACTGCTGATTCTCGAGCGTTATCATGCTTGTGTCAAAGCTGGGCTTCCACTGATAGCCGGTTGACGGGTTTGATTGCAGCTGCAGGGTAAAGTTCTGCCCCTTTTGCACTGATACTGGCGCGGCAACGCTGGCGTTGATGGTAGCGCTGCTAGTCGCATTCTGCGTTGCGTTAGAGGTCTGCGTTACGTTCGCCGTCGTCTTTTGGTTTGACGGGCTTGTTGACGATGTACATCCAGCAATGCAAATAGCGGCAACTAGCAGTGCCGCAATCGCTCCGACAGTCATGTGGCGGTTCATTTCATACCTCCCATTGAACAATTTGAATACAATAGGGCCCGCGACGGATAAGCCTTCGCATTTGTTCGTCTCTTGGCGCGCCACACGCGCTGGCGGTTCCAAGCTGGCGCCGAATTCGAAGCCGCATCAAGTCGCCGAGGCAAAATCCCTTCTACCTGATGGTTAACCAGTGCAAGTCCAGACACCAGCGCACAAACGGCATGCGTCCGGCCATAATCTTATTAGCGGTTAAAAACGTATACCGGGGCGGTGATTTTTTGGAGCCTAGCGCAGTGAGAGAGTACGGCCTCGTTGCCAACTTCCACCGACCGTCAACGTCTGGCACGCACCCGGGGGTTATCGTCATAGGTGGCGCGGGCGGCGGCTTGGGCGGCACGAGCGCGGTCGGCGCGCTCCTCGCAGAGGGGGGCTATGCAGCGCTCGCGCTCGCGTACTTAGGGCTCGAACACCTGCCCGCTCGGCTAGAGGAGATACCGCTCGAGTATTTCAAGTCGGCAATCGAATGGATGCGCTCGCAGCCGTCGGTTGAGCCCAGCAAGATCGGCGTCGTGGGCACGTCGAAAGGCGGCGAAGCTGCGCTGCTGGTAAGCGCCATCTACGCAGAGATCCGGGCCGTCGTTGCGTACTCCCCGAGCTATGTCGTCTTTCAGGGCATCGATGAGGCGTGGTCGGATGCGTCTGCGTCGAAATCGTCCTGGACGTTAGGCGGAAAGCCGGTGCCCTTCGTGCCCTTCCGATTAGACGAGGACTGCATGGAGCGGTATGGGTTTTACTTGGGGTTGTATCTCGGCAGCCTTCAGGACCAGCAAGCCGTAGAACGTGCGGTCATTCCCGTCGAACGTATTAACGGTCCTATTTTATTAGTTTCCGGGACGGATGACGCTATTTGGCCGTCGAGCATGATGTGCGAACGGGTCGTCGAACGGCTCAAACAGCGCCACTTCGCCTTTTCCTTTCAACATTTCTCTTACGACGGCGCAGGACACCTGCTTGCGGGGCCGACCCGACTCGCGCCGACCCGCCCGACAGGTGCCGGCGGCATGGCCTTTGGCGGCACGGAGGACGCAAATGCCTCCGCGAGAGACGACGCGTGGGCGAAGGTGTGCACTTTCTTCGGCGCCAATCTCAAGTAATTGCGGCGCGTACGCACGTCAACGAACGCTGGCGAGCGCCCCCTCTTGCACTGCAGGACAGCAATCGTCCCTTACCCGTCTGACTGAGGTCCTGTCGCTGCCGCGACCAAATCGACATCGCTAAGTACCCGACCGCCTTGACACCAATGAGGAGTATCGCAGATACTTTCTCTGGTATCACCTCCAAAGAGGCGGCGGGGCAGTGCATGGGTTATCCGCCGCTTTTTCAGGTATGGCGAGCAGAGGCAATCTCCGAGCATTCTTAGTTTCAGGCCGTTCTCTCTGGAGCCCCCCGTTGTTGCAAGCAGCATCGTCGCAACCACGACCGCGATTCGAGACGCTATTATTGTCCACCCCTCCTTCTAGCCGCTCGGCGACGGCACGGAGGGCGGTGATTATTCAAAAAAAGAGTGGTGGCTGCGCAGCGGGTTCATAGAACGTACGGAATGAGCCGTTTTGTTTTCTTCGCGTACGCGACGTATTCGTCGCCCAGCTTCGACGTTAAAACCCCCTCCTCCACATGAATCCGATAGCCGAACGCCACGCCGAAAAAAGCTATGAGGACAAGCACCGCCCCCCACGACTGCAGCACGAACCCCAGTCCGACCATGGTGAGGAGGGATCCCGTATACGCGGGATGGCGCACCAGTCGATACGGCCCGCGGTCGACCACCGCTTGACCCTCCTGAACGCCGACGGTCCGCGAGAAATAACGTCCCAGCACGGCAATCGACCACTGTCGGAGAAGAATACCCGCGATCATCAGGCCGATCCCGAGGTAGAAAGCCAAGCTCGGCAACGCTGCGGTACCAGAAACGGCAAAAAGAAAGGCGATCGTAATGGACACGAACATGCTTAGTGATATCAGCGCGCGGGAACTCTTGTCTTCGTATCTGATCGGCGCCCCGCGGCGACGCGAGCGCGGGATGATACCCCCTATAACGAGTTCGCTGAGCAGCCACAGTGCGTACACGAGAAAGAATATTGATGCCGCAGTTGTCGTTGGGAAGAGTTCCGCTAGATAGAACATCGTATCTCTGCTGGGCTGTCTTGTTCTCCTTCAATATGCCTTTGTCGCCTATGTCGAGGTGCGTCGAGCGGTGTCACCCCCCTCACCAAACTACCGCCCGTTCGTGGAAGCCCTGGAGTGCTCTGCGCAGAGTCCGTTATGGGGCCTCCTCTTCGGCCCCAAGAAACAAAGCGCGAAACTAGGACGCAACGGGTCTTCTGCGCGGATTTCGGAAAAACAAGAGCCACACCACAAAGAACACCAGCGCGACAAGTATCAGCCAGGGAAGCAAGTGGATGACTATAGTGATCACTATGAGCACGATAACAAGGATCAGTACTATCACGAGAAGATCTGATAGTGTACTCATTACGTGATTGAGACCGCCGCCAAGAATGATAACTGTTTCTTATCTTCCCAGCCGATGTCGGGTGCCATAACTTCATCTTCGCCAGTCGCGCAATCGACAATTCACTCCGCATGCTCTCGCGCAAGGACGTCGGAGCAGGCAAATTTGAAATGGTTCAGATTTGGACTTAACCAAACCTGCGAACGAGTGGAAGAAAAACCCATTCCCATTGTGGAGCAACGTACCTGCGCTTAGGCCGTCGGGATTCGACCGCCTTAACAACTTGTTTTGCAATGCTCTGCGTGTTTTGCAACTCGCGCTTCACGAGGCGCGCCCCCGCTTCGCGGACGTATCCCATGTGATCTTTATATAGGCCGTTTTCGTCCATCCACTCGTATTTTTTCGCCAGGTTTTTCTGATTGAAGCCTGTGTTATAGCCCCCGGGGTTGATGACAATCACTTTGATGCCAAATGGTTTCAGTTCCGTTCGCAAAGAGGAGGCAACACTTTCGAGGGCAGATTTTGTCATGGCGTACGGTGCGTAAAATGGAGTGGGAATAAGGCCTGCCATTGAGCCCATGAACACAATCCGCCCTCCACCCCTTGCGATCATCTGAGGCAGGACTTTCTGTGTCAATAGCAGCGCTGAAAACACGTTTGTCTCAAACACGGCGCTAACTCTTTGAGAGTCTATTTCGGCCAACGGTCCGGAATCGCCGATAGCGGCGTTGTTGATTAAGACGTCGATGTCCCACGCATCGACTTTGTTGATGTCGCTGGCTTCAGTCACGTCGAGCTTGTCCACCACGAAGTTCTCGCCAAATGATGTCAAAACAGATCTCAATTCATCAACTGAGGCTTCTCTGTGAACGGTTGCATAGATTTTATGTCCTCTCTTCAGCAGTCTGCACGCCACATCAAGACCTATACCCCCTCTGCAGCCTGTTATGAGAATACGTGCCATGATCCCGATCGCCTCAGTTGCTATTATCTCAGCAGCCTGTAATAAGGATATTTTGCCTCGACGAAAAACGTCAAACGGAAGGGTAGCCTGCATCGCTGCCTGGCCCCGTCCATGGTATGCGATGAGGTCAGGCAAGCGTAAACTTCACGGCCCAAGATGGCTCTGGCCTTTCTCGCGCGACGTCAACTCCTATTGACCCTTGCGCAAGCACATCGCCGCGGCGTATGCAGAGCGGCCTTTACGTCTTAACGCACCAAGCTGAGCTCAAATCCGTCATTTCGTCAGCAAAAAGGCTGGAACTTTCGTCACCCCAAGATATGCTGATCCTTCAAACGTAAAAAAAAGCTCTGCTAGTTACAACACGCTATATTTCTTTGCGGTGGCAGTTACTTCTTGCTCGCGGTCTGCGCCAGAGGGTTTTTGTTCTGCGCTGCCGCGTGCACAATCTGCGCGATCCGTTTTTGTCGCGTTTCAGCACGCTTGGCACTCGCAACGTACCGCAGTAGCTGTTTCTTGTTCGACGCGCTGAACTCCGCGAAGTTCGGTCCAGCGGCTTCGTTGTCGGCAAACGCCGCTTCGAGGTCGGACGGGATGGTGAACTGTTCTACCGCGTCATGCACATCCCAATATCCATCCCTTTTGGCTGCCTCGACGACTGCTAACCCTGCTTCGGTCATCAGCCCTTCTTTTACGAGTCGCGCCACCCGTTCCTTGTTGCTTCGCGCCCACAGGCTCTTTGGCTTTCGAGGGGAGAGGTAACGCATTGCCCGCTCAGCGTCAAGTGAGTGAGTGAGGCTGTCTATCCACCCGAAGCTCACGGCTTCGTCAACGATGTCGTCGTACGAAAAGCGTCGTTTACCCGCGACCGCTTTGTTATAGATCAACCACACGCCGCGAGAGGCTGCGTGATTCTGCACAAGCCATTGACGCCACGGCGCGCGGTCTGCAGCGTAGTATTGATCTGCTTTGTTTGAACAGCTCTCGGACACAGTTGTTTGAACAGCTCTCGGACACAGGACGCTTGTGGGCTTCGATCCCTCGCAAGAGGTCCTAAATGCCTAAAAACGTGTTATAAGACACGATAAAGGCCTCGGTTTGACCTAGCAGCGGAATGTGCGATGGTGGCGTTCATATGGTTAAAAAAAGTACGTTCGAACGATTAGCCATCTGTTTCATACCTCTTTTTTTGCGCCGCGCCGGTAGTGATAGCAGAAGCTATGGTCGTATTTAGGGTATTTAGGGTACAGCGCACACCAAACGCGACACAGGGGTCTTGTTTTGCCAATCACACAAATTAGCAAAATATTTAAACGCATGACACACTTCTAAGCGGCGATGGGAAGACTTTCTCAGGGCATCAACCTTGTAAAAGCTACCTTTTTTGTCCTCAGAAAGGACAAACAACTGGTGTTCTTTCCGCTGATATCCGGCTTCGCCTTCATTCTCATTCTCCTTGCGTTCATCACGCCCTTGGTTTCCGTCGGGACACTCACTACAAACGGAATATCGAACCCCTATGCGTTCTATGCGGCGCTTTTCTTCTTCTATCTCATCAGCTACGCTGTCGTAATCTTCTTCAACGCCGGATTGATCACCTGCGCCCACATCAGGCTCACGGGAGGCGACCCCTCCATCCATGACGGTTGGGAGAACGCCGTGCGACACATACGGCCGATCATCGCTTGGGCCCTCATTTCTGCAACGGTCGGTCTTATCCTTCAAATAATAGCCGACCGGGCAGGCGCGGCTGGAGAGGTCATCCGGGGCATCGTCGGCGGTCTATGGAGCCTTATCACCTTCTTCGTCATCCCTGTTCTTGTATTTGAAGAGAAAGGGGTCGCCGATGCGATCAAAGAGTCGTGGGCTTTGTTCAAGCGAACGTGGGGTGAGAACGTCATCGGCCAAATCTCGCTTGCGTTGCCCTTCGTCGCGATCGGCGCGTTGGTTATCGTCGCGGCGGTCGCCGTAGCACTCGTCGGTAACCCCGTCCTCGCGGTGGCTGCCCTCGTTGTAGCGATTATCCTCATTGCGGCGCTTGGTATCGTGTATACCGCACTGCATGGTATCTTCGTGGCAGCGCTCTATGTCTACGCACAGTCCGGAGAGGTGCCGTCAGGCTTTCAGCGGGGCCTGGTCGAGGGTGCGTTTGCTCCCAAGAAACCA
>Ga0208038_1000696_pt1 | contig 23430 bp, 28 predicted proteins | sample June2015DPH_16_1_FD_184714 | JGI IMG/M metagenome (GOLD analysis project Ga0208038, IMG submission 184714) | Peatland microbial communities from SPRUCE experiment site at the Marcell Experimental Forest, Minnesota, USA - June2015DPH_16_100... | ecosystem: Environmental > Terrestrial > Soil >...
GTGCGGCTTCTGGCCACATCGTTCAAAGACGCATTTTTACTGCATTTCGTGACTGACTTAACAAAGTAATACTAGGAAAGCCGCTGGCGGGAATAGCCAGTGATTTCGACGATCAGCTCAGGATGATCGGGTACTCCCAGTGACGGGACTTTCAACCTAAAGAGGCGTGAGCCCAGTCGACATGGACGTTGGTCTCGGTGTTTGTCAATCCGCTAATTACACGAAGTTTTCACACGGGCTCTCACGCCCTCCCTATTGGCTTCGGTGGGATCGCTGAAGAGCCGCCAGGAGAGCGGCCTTCACTTGCTTCGAGAGGGCGGGCGTCCTGGGCGCCTTATACCTGCGGCAAGCTTCCACGGTAGTTCTCAAGCTCTCGAGATATGCGATGCAGGGCCGGCAGCCCTTCAGGTGGAGCTCCAATTCGCGGCAGTTCTTCTCCGGAAGTTGAGCATCCAGATACTCGGAGAGCGTGGCGAAGATCTGTTTGCAATGCCGGTCAGTCATGTGCTCTTACCTCCGGCATCTCTGCACGGCGGACGTAACCCGCCAGGGCATTGCGAAGGAAAACGCGCGCCCGGTGCAGACGCATTTTGGTGGTTTCCTCGGAAATGCCCATCACCTCCGCCACTTCCCTGGTGTCGAGCTGTTCCATGTCGCGGAGAATCAAAACCAAGCGGTAAGGCTTGGGAAGGGCAAGCACGGCGTCTTTCAGCTTGCTGCGCAACTCCTTGTTCAGCACGATTTCTTCGGGCGTAACCTCCCAGGATTTCACTGCCGGAACTGCGGCGCCACTTTCCCTGGGCATCAGCGCATCCAGGGAAAGCATTTGCGCGGGAGCGAACTTGCTCTTGCGGCGGCTCATCAGGCATTGGGTCTTGGCCACCTTGTAAAGCCAGACGGCCAGCGCCCGCGCGTCAGGAAACTCCTTCAGTTGCCTTGCCAGGCGGATGAGGGTTTCCTGCGCAGTGTCCTCGGCATCTTCGCGAACGCCACACACTTTCATCCCGAAACCGTAAACGACCTCCTGGAGTGTTTCGAGGGCCTGCTCAACGTCTTCAGGATTGCCGGACTTCAGATTTGCGAGTGCCTGCTCGACTTGCGAATTCATGAGATGCGTCGCCGGAATCGGAGATTGCCAGCCCAGTCTTGGGTCGCCTCCTCCGCGTTTGCAAAGTAGATGCTAGCACAGCGGTTCCCCAACTTGTGAGGAGCAATTTCAAGCCATCGGCGCCGTCCCAGCCGTTCGAAGGTGTGAAGAAATCGCGTTGTGGCGACGCCTCGTAGGGGCAACCCTTGTGGTTGCCCCAGGGCGGCCACAAGGGCCGCCCCTACAACGCGATTTTTTCACACCTTCTTCCTGCCGGAACCCAGCAGAGACGTGCTGTCCTGTCCAAAAAACTCAATTCTTTTTGTTACCTCTCCCTGGAAACTGCATTTATGCGGATGAGGCCAGAAAAATGCAACACGACAAAGGGGTCCGGGATCCCTGGGTCGAAATGCTCAAAGGAACCGGTAGTTGTCATGAACCCCTCGTAAGGGCCCCCCAGGAGGATTTCCATGCCGTGGTTTTGTCTCCTCGGGCCGCAGAACGCAAACCGAAAACTGAGGTGAACTATGATTGAAGGAAAGCTGCGATTAGCAACCGTCGAGGGCGAAGGAAGGCAGTTTGTTGGGGAGTCGGGTACTGGTCATGCTCTCGTAATAGACGACGCCAACGGCCACACGGGACCCAAGCCCATTGAACTGGCCTTGCTGGCCCTCGGTGGCTGTACCGGTTTTGACGTGATCAGCATTCTCCGCAAGAAGCGCCAGACAGTTACCGGGTATGAAATCGAAGTCCGCGCTGAACAGAACCCGGAGTCGCCTGCTTACTTCACCCGTGTTGAAATCAAGCACCGGCTTCGGGGGCGCATCGATCCCGAGGCCGTCCAAAGAGCCATTCATCTTTCCGAGACGAAGTACTGCTCCGTGGGGGCGATGATCTCGAAGACGGCGAAGATCGAAACTACCTTTGAGATCCTCCCGGACGTGACACAGGAAACCTTCCGCGAGGCAGCGTGATGAAGAGATTCATCTCCCTGGTGGCTGTGTTTCTCTTGGCGGCAGGCGCAGGCGCTCAAACTCAGCCTGCCGCAAGAGAGTCAGCTCAGTCGCTTAGCCTTCAGGAAGCTGCGGCCTTCGCACTTCCAGCCCCCGCCTGCGCGGCCGCCAAGCCAGTGGCCGCACTCGCCGCGCCGGGCACTCCCTATGGCGCACCGCAGGCTGTTTGTAAAGCTTCCGCGCATTTTAATTTGGCTTGGTCAAGCTCATTCGCACGTCCAGGCGGATCGCTCGGCCCATGCGATACGTCGAGGTCCCTGAGGATGTGGATGTGAGGGCGATCCGGTCCAAGCTGGGCCTATCGCAAGCGGAATTCTCACGGCGCTATGCCGTCAGCCCGCGCTCGCTCCAGGAATGGGAGCAAGGGCGCACGCGTCCAGAAAGCGCGGTCCGCGCCTACTTGACAGTGATTGATAGAAACCCGGAAGCGGTAGAAAAAGCCCTCATGAACAAGCCGTGAGATGCGAGGTATAATAGGCTTGAGAAAGGCCCACGGTGAGTACCGGTCGCCGCGGCGACACCGGGGCCCGGTTTTCACCGTTCGCTTAACAAAATGAACTGCATATTCTGCCGACAACCCGCAGACGGCGCGTCCATGAGCCATATTCTTCCCGCTTCCTTGGGAGGGGAAGGTTGGGCCTGCCTACCGGATGGTCTTGTTTGCAGTCAATGCAATCAGTATTTTGGCGAGAAAGTCGAGAGTCTTGCTCTGCAGAGTTTCCCGTTCCTCCTCTTTCGAGTCCTGCTTGGTATTCCGACCCGTAAGGGTAACCCCCCTAGAATGGCAACCCACCTTGGTGTGGTTCGGGGCAGTCTGAAAGCCGGCCAGATTGGGCTCGACCCGGTGAACCAGGAGGTCGAAGAAGCCATAAACGGGGGCAGGATCACGCAGTTGCGCGTCCTCGCCGAGCCGACTGAACCGGTGGCTGTATGTAGGATGCTGGTGAAGATGGGGGTGGAGGTCGTAGCAGCGGATTCACCTGAGGACGCCCGTGGTCTGAAATTCGATTCGGCCCGTATCTTTGCCCGGTGTCCAGTAAGAGGTATGCAGTGGTGGTTCGTCATCAGCACGAATTACCCTGGACTGTTTTCTAAATTTCGCGATGGAATCAGCATTAAGGACTGGCTGAGCGGCGTAAGCCTGTCAGTGCATCGGTTCGATGAGTTCGAGGCCTTTCGAATTCAACTTATGGACATGATCATTTTCACTCCGCTTGATATTCGGGTTCTCCCGCCGGATATGAAAGAGTTTCGAGAGCCAGACTATCGACTCTTTGGGGTAAGGAATTGAGAAACGGCGGGCTGGCGCAGACGGTCGACTCTTAGCCTCTGCGATCTCCCGAAGGGACTCTCCTCCGAAACGGCGTTGCCTCTCCCATAGTCTCCTGCACCATGCCCATCTACAAACCGACTGGAATGAGCCCTCAACTCCCACAAGTCCCTTCGGGAAATCGCAGACCCCCCAAAAACAAGGGTCTGCGCCAGCCTCCCGTCCTCCAGACCTTAGTGGCCGAGATCTATGGCCCCGATCAGGGCCAACAGCTTGAAGTTGCGACGCAGGTTCGCGACGCCTTCAAGCGCACCCCGGGCGTGGTGGATGTGGACTGGTACGTGGAAGACCCTCAGCCTCAATATCGCTTCGTTGTCGATAAGGAGAAGGCGTCCTTGAACGGCGTCTCCACGGATCAGATCACACAGACATTACGCATGGCCTTGAGCGGGGCGGTGGTCGGGATCGCGCACCAGCCGAAAGAGAAAGAAGACGTCGATATTGTGCTTCAGCTTCCCCGGAAGGAGCGAAGCAGCCTGACCGACCTGGGCGAGATTCGCGTCCTGTCGACGAACGGGACTCTGGTGCCCCTGAGCGAATTGACTAAGGTCGATGAGGGAACCATTGAGAAGAGCATTTACCACAAGAATCTCAAACGCGTGGTGTACGTTACCGGCGACGTGGCGGGCAAAGAAGAAAGCCCGGTTTATGCCATCATCAACCTCTCGCGGGAACTGGAGAAGATTAAGACGCCCTCCGGCGCTACGCTCGAGCGCTACCTCACTCACGCGCCCTTCATGACCGACCACGTCTCGATGAAGTGGGATGGCGAGTGGCAAATCACCTACGAGGTTTTCCGTGACCTGGGCTTTGCCTTCGCGGTTGTGCTGGTGTTGATCTACGTGCTCGTGGTCGCATGGTTCCGGTCGTTCCGCGTGCCGCTCGTGATCATGGCGCCCATTCCACTCACGTTAGTGGGAATACTTCCCGCAGATGCACTGATGGGCGCCTTCTTCACAGCCACGTCTATCATCGGCTTCATCGCAGGCGCCGGAATCATCGTGCGGAACTCGATTATCCTCGTCGATTTCATTGAGCTCCGCAGACAACAGGGATTGCCTTTGGAAGAGGCCGTAGTGGACGCGGGCGCCGTGCGCTTCCGGCCTATGCTCCTGACCGCCGCTGCCGTGGTGGTGGGCGCGTTCGTCATCCTGTTTGACCCCATCTTCCAGGGCTTGGCAATATCATTGATGGCCGGCGAAGTGGCTTCAACGTTTCTGTCGCGCATGGCAGTGCCGGTGTTGTATTACCTGCACGCGAAACACGGCTCGTAGGGCCGGGGCTTGCCCCGGCCAAGGCAAGGCTTGGCCCTACATCGCGCAAAATCTTCGCGGCGCGACAACGTTTCCGCGACTAGTGCTATAGGGCGATTAGACGATTTCTTTCTTCGCAGGCAATTGCTAGATTATCCTTGGAGGTAAGAACATGGATCTGAATCGTTGGCTGAGACTGATTGCGGGCACGTTTGTTCTTGGGACCCTGCTGCTGGGCTATTTCCTGAATCCCAAATGGTTCCTGTTCACGGGCTTCGTGGCCCTGAACCTCATTCAATCGTCGTTCACGAATTGGTGCCCCATGATGACCTTTTTGCGAAAGCTGGGCGTGAGGGCCTGAAAACCGTTTGAAATTCAGGCCACAATCCTGAGTTATGCTTGTGAATGCCGCACGCCCGGGGGGAGTCGCGGCCCCGAGGCGGCGAACACTCGAAGAAGAAGGAAGCACTCTAGGATAGGAAAGGGAACTACGACGTTCGCGAGAGTGCCCGTTCACTGTCATGCTGAGTCCTTCGCTGTCATTCTGAGCGAAGCGAAGAATCTCGCTCTGCCCGCTCAGGATAAACTGTGCGAAGCATCTCGCCCTGCTGTGTTTGCCGGCGGAAAAGTCCAGCACGAGATTCTTCGCTCCGCTCCGCTGCGCTCAGAATGACAGCAGGGCAGAGGAGCGTATAATTTGACTATGGAAAGCTTCTTGATTTTCGTTCTCTTTCTGGTGGTCTGGTTCCTGGTCCTGCCACGCATTCCCGGAATCTCGCGCTTTACCTGAGCGCGGCGTTTTGCCTCCCCGGCGGGGAATTCCAAGCAAGAAAGCTGGGACATCAAACCTAAGGAGTGAGATCGGTTTCCCATGCCTATCTTTGAATACGCCTGTTGCAACTGCGGACACGTCTTCGAGAAAATCGTGTTGACGCGCAACCAGGAGCCGCCTGAGTGCCCCAAATGCGGATGGAAGCGGGTCGAGCAGAAGTTCTCGGTATTTGCCACAGGCGGCGCCACAAGCAGGTCAGCCGGCGGCGTGTGTGCGCCTTCCGGTGGCGGTTGACAGCTCTGATCGGGGAGCAGGCTGCTTCCACACAAATCTTGAATTAAGTTCTGTCTTACTGTAAAGTAAGACAGGAGGTGGAGGCCATGCTGAAAGCCCGTGTATCCTCGAGAGGACAACTGGCCCTCCCCAAAGAGGTCCGAGATCAATTGGGGCTGGGCGAGGGCGCCTGCCTGACGGTGAGAGTTGAAGGCGATGAGGTGATCTTGCGGAAAGCGGTGACCGGAAATTGGAGGGAGTGGGAAGGACGCTTCAAAGGTTCCGATCTCCTGGGGGATCTGGCTCGAAACCGGCAAAAGGAATTGACGTGTGACCGCAAGCGTTCTTGACTCCTGGGCGATGATCGGCTGGCTCCAGGGCGAAGAGCCGGCCCGTGCCAAAGTGCGCGAACTTCTGGAGCAGGCTTCGCGCGGCGAGACCAAGGTCAGCATCTCGCTGATCAACGTCGGCGAAGTCTTCTACCTGATCGCTAAGCGCCACGGGGCCGCGCCAGCCGAGCGGTTCCTTGCTGACCTCGCGATGATGCCGATTCAGGCGCTCCTCCCCGACCGAAGATTGATCCTCGGTGCGGCTCGCTTGAAGAGCCGCTACCCTATTTCTTACGCGGACGCGTTCGCCGTGGAAACGGCCCGGGAGCAAAACGCCATCCTGGTGACTGGCGACCCCGAACTGTGGCAACTCTCCAAACAAGAGCCCATCGAACTCCTTCGGTTGGGCAAGAGGCAAGCCCACTGACACCGAGCCCGGGCGCGCGACGGCCCGGTTCAGGACTGGCAATGAAACCCCAATTGACTGTAGCGACCTGCTTGCAATTTTATGTTGGGTATGGGACAATGTAGCTAGATTGGCTAGATTAAGGAGAGCCTCGATGTCATGGCGTCTGGCAGATGCTAAGAATCGCTTCAGCGAACTGGTAAACCGCGCGCTTACGGGGGATCCCCAAGTGGTTATGCGCCGCCGCGACGCCGTGGTTGTGGTCGCCCGGCGCGATTACGAAAAACTGACGGGTGAACGCATGAGCTTCAAGCAATTTCTCCTCGGCAAAGGTCCAAGCTTTCGTGGACTCGACCTTCATCGCGACAAATCCCCGATGCGGAACGTAAAGCTGTGAGAGTCTTGCTGGACACCTGCGTGCTGTCAGAATTGCGTCACCCGAAGGGGCATCCCGGGGTTCGCCAAGCCGTGGACGCCCTCAAGGAAGAAGAACTTTTCGTCAGTCTTATATCCATCGGCGAAATCCTCAAGGGGGTCTCCCTTCTGAGGGAAAGCCCGAAGAGGCGTGCGCTTGAAACCTGGCTGAAGACCCTCGAACGCGACTACGGCGATCGGCTCCTCTCGATCGACCTCGAAACGAGTCGCCTCTGGGGAGAACTCACAGCCAGCGCACAAAAGGCGGGGCGGGTGGTGCATGCCACTGACGGACTAATCGCCGCCACGGCGCTACGCCACGGTCTCCGCGTCATGACCCGGAACACCGCTGATTTCGAACCCACCGGGGTTTTACTCCTTAACCCGTGGGAGGGCTGAACCTGCCCCCAAAGCGCTACACTTGCCGGGCTGCGGTTCGAACCAAGCAATCTGAAAACCTTCCCCCTATCCGCGCCGCCCAATGCGCGTCGCGCTGGAAAAGCCGCAGGGCCGGAGTGCGGGCCCTGCGCTACATTTCTCTCTCGCGCCTCCCCACGCGCCGCTGCGGGTCAACGATTGCCAGTTTGCCCTTGAATTCGAAAGCGCGAATCTGAGGAAGAACCGCAGACCTCAAAGACGGCGTCCACCCCCTCTGGCGTGGGTAGCGGTTCAGGTTCCGACAAGTGCGTTCACCTACTCCTATCTCCTCCGAGAGAGCGAGGCGGACACGCTGTCTCTTGACAAGCGGAACATAGTAGGCTAGCATAGTAAGTTGAAGCCGTGCAGGCGGTCATGGCCTCCTGGGAACGCTATGCTGCAATGCTACCCTGATCCCCCAATCCACTCTCGGAGAGGTTAATGAAAAACATGGTAGCGCCGACCTTTAGGTCGGCAGGTGCTGAGCTGAAGCTCAGCGCTACAACACGCCATCAACCTGCCAAAGTGTCCCAAGCGGGGCCAAAAGCCCGTAAGCCTTCCTTTTCTCAAGTGGACACTAAGTCCGTTCTCGGCAGAGAAAGAGAAAAATAGTTTTTTAAAAATAAAGGAACAATACGGGAATGTATATGAAAACAAAGGGTCGCGCTTCCGCAGCCCGCGAAGAAGCGGGAATGTTATAGAAAACAAAGGTAGTTGTGCGTTGAAAGCGGGAATGTTGCTGAAAACAAAGGACGTAGATGGTATGTCGTAGGTGATAGGTGGGGAACTCCCCCCACATACCACGTACTACCTACCACATACGGGTAGGGGATAGGTGGGGGAAGAGCAGGTGCCAGGTTTCAGACTTCAGGTGCTAGCGGCTGGGGGGCACATGCGTGCGGGGTGGGGAACCTCCGCTTCCAAACCTACTTCACTCAGGTCGAGCATTGGATGACGGAATGGAATTGGAATCACGTTTCGAGATCAGGTCGGAATCACGCTGCGCCCAACCTCCCACCCGGCATCGCGTCGGAATCAGTGACCACCTTCATCGGAGTCAGCAGACGGAGCCGCGCCTTAGGTTTTGTCATGCTTCTTTAGCCTCACCAAGCGACTTTGGCCGGAGGCTCCTGGCGACGATTTCCGCGAGGTCAAGTATCTCGACGTCGTCGCGCTGGGCATGGTTGGCTGCGTCGCGAAGCATGATGGGACAGTAGGGGCAAGCCACCACCACCGTGGAGGCCTTGGTTTCGGCGAGCTCGGCGAATCGAAGTTCGTTCACCCGTTGTTTGTTCTGATCCCGTTGGTCGTCAGCTATAAAAAGCTGTGCGCCGCCCGCTCCGCAGCATCGCGTGTCCTGGCCATGGTGTGCAGCTTCCGTAAGTGAAACTCCGCAGGAGCGAAGGATTTTTCGAGGCGCAGCGGTGATGCCGCGGCCCCGCGCAAGGTAACAAGGGTCATGGTAGGTTGCCGGCAAAACAGACGGTTCGAGGGGGAACTGGGGGAGCAGTTCCGCAATGAATTCCGAATGGTGCACTACCCTGATATCGAGTTTCGCGTAAGCGGGGATTTGCCGGTAGTCCTTATCCAACATCGTCGTGCAGTGCGGACAACACGATAGGATATTCTTAACATGAGCATTAGTGAATGTATCAATAATGTTTTCAGAAAGTTGCAAGAAAAGGTATTCGTTGCCCGCGCGTCGCGCCGGTTCGCCGCAGCAGGTTTCACGGGGAAGCACGCCCCACGAAATACCGGCTGCATCAAGAATCTGTTTCATGGCCAGAGCGACCGCCTGTCCGTGCTGATCGAAACTCAATCCGCAGCCAAGCCAGAAGAGCCATTCCTGCTGGCCGTCGAAAATCGGAAACTGCTTCGACTCGATGAGATTTTGTCGTGTGTCGTGAGCTATACCCCAGGGATTGTGCGGAGCACGTTCCATAGTTGTAAATAGTTGGATCACCTTGTCGTTGGTAACGCGACCCTCGCTTGCGAGCCCACGCCGGAGGTCAAGGATTTTCCTTCCTACATGCTCGATGCCCACGGGACATGCGTACTCGCAGGCGCCACAAGATAAACATTGGAAGAGGTCATCCTCCGAAATGAAAACCTTGCCTTGTTCTTTCTCCGTGGCAGTCCCTGCGACAAGATCTCCGCCGCAGAGCAAGCCTTTCTGCGCGTCAAGGATGATTTCCTTGGGATTTAGTGATCCTCCAACCAGGTTGGCTGGACAGAACTGGGTGCAGCGGCCACACTCGACGCAAGCATTGAGGTCGAGAACGTCCTTTCGGCCGAAGTCCGGGAAGTGAATAATTCCCAGGTCCTCGCCTTCTTCCCGCAGCGCCCGCATCGTGCTGGTTGTCTCCGAACGCAGGAATATCGTGATCGGGGCAAGCAGCAGATGGAGGTGCTTCGATATCGTGATTACATCGAGTAACGAAAAAAACGCAATTGTATGTAGCCACCAGTTCACTGTCCAAGCGGTGCTTCCGACTGAAAACACTCTCCAGCCCAAAAGATACGTTGCCATTAGTGCTGAGATAAGGAAGGCCACAATCCCGGAGGTAATGGAGAGTTCCCCGAGGGGCTTCGGTCTTAATACAAATCGCCGAAATGACAGGCCAATCATGGCCACAAGGACGGCTAGAGCCCATACGGCGACAAACGTGCCATACCAGGTCTGTGTCCCTGTTGTTTTTGCCAGTCCGCGTATGCCAAGGAGGAGGTGTTGTGCGCTTACCCAGGCGAAGGCGAGAAATCCCCACACGACTGCGGCGTGCAGTATGCCGACAATAGGCCGGTCGCGCACGACTCGATATTGCAGAACGACTTCGACAAAAACACGCCACAGCCGTTTGGGAATATTATCGTGAGGAAGATCTCCGTGCTTGGGAAATACCGAAAAAATCCGTCGATTAAGCGTTTTCAAGAACAACCAAACACTTGCTATAGAGAGCGCGATAAATATCGCCCGCGAGAGACCGCCGAAAAGAAAGGCCGCGCAGAAGGCGAGCGTGCTGGTTACCATCATCCAGGAGTATTCCTTGTAGCGTTTTAAATCCATCCCTTACCCCATGACGTCAAATCAAAACTCCGCAGGAGGGGGAATCGCTATGCACCCTTTTCAACCGGATAACCTCTATTCACCCAGTCCGTCCCCAAATTGTCGGGAATGTAAAGCACTTTCAGCTTTGTGAAACCCAGGTTATGCAGGGCTTCGTAAGCCGGCTTTACGTTCGGGCAATGGCGCCAGGGGCAGCAGCCACAATAAATAACGATGAATCTGCTTCGGGCGAGCCCTTCCACACGCTTGCGCAACTGCTGCACCATTGCTTCGTTGGCGGCCGGACCATAGTATTCAGAACCCGGGAGATGGGCCTGGGTGTAAGGAAATCGAAAGCCTACATAAATGAGGAGCGGTCTTTCGCCTTTGGGTGATTGGAGGATTTTGACCAAGTCCTGAGTGTTGATGAGATCGGCGGCAGGGATTGGAGATGGCTCCGTCGGTTTGCCCGGCGAGGCGCCCGGTATAGGTACGGCGGGAGCGGCAAAGACTAGCCGGGTCTTTATGCCAAGAGTAAGGAGTGAACCCAGGAAGAAGAGAGCCGCGAGTGCGACAGCAACTCTGCAAAAGTTCAGAGACTTCAACATGATCAGTTCCTTTCCGATTATTCTTGCATCCTCCGTGTCTGCCAAAGGATGAAGAAAACACGCAATCTTCTTGAGGGCATTTGCTCGTCGTAACTGTTCCCCATTTCGATTTCAGGCCGAGTAGCAATATACGCCTCACCGAAGCCGCGTTCAATGCTTGCAGTTTTCAGAATGGTCGCCTGGCAATCCGGGCAACTGACCGGCTGAGGAGGGCCTGGAGATGCTGAAGATAACGGTGCAGATCCGCCAGGTTTGGCGTCACCCCAGACCTGTAGGGTTGGGCGAAGCAGCGGCTGACGCCCCGAAGCAGGGGGCGGAGCTGCTGCCAAACAGCCGATTTGAGCATTCGGGGGAGTTCAGGCCAACCTGGCGGCGGTCGGCCCTCACTCCCCCGGTTTGTTACGCTCTCACTTTAATCTAATCTAATCGGGATGGCGCGTGCGGGGCTTGCAGGGGCGGGCCCGAAGCAACTGATCCGGGCCCACCCCTGTTTTCACTTTATGGTTATACGTGCACTGGTGCTGTGCGTCAGCCCTCCGGTTAGTGGACTTCCACTTCCGAACTTCCCGGTGAACGTTAGGGTGAACGTGAGTGGAGCGGCGCCCTTGTCCACTTTCACCAGGACTGTGACTGGGTACGTGCCACTCAACAAGACCGAATTGGGCACAAGGGTGCAGGTGGTGGCCAAATACTGCGGGTCGCTGCACGTCAATGACACGGTTCCCGTGAACCCACCCAAGGAAGTCAGAGTAAGGATCAATTTGGACGTGGTCGTGGTCGCTGGCGAGACACTTTCTTTAGTGGGCGCGACGGAAATCGAGAAGTCAACCACTGCTGCCAGACCGTTCGTAAGGCTCCCGACACTGGGTTTGAAGTTCCAGTCGCCGGAGTAGCTGGCGGTGAGTGTTTTTGCCCCCGGCGTGGTGGGCGTCAGTATGCAACTTCCCGTTGCCGAGCCGTTCAGGGTGCCCATGCAACTGTCCCCGGCGCCGTCACTCACCGTAACCGTCCCGGTGGGCGTCAGGATGTCGCCCGTGGGCGGCGCCACCTTGAAGCTGACAGTCACCGGCTGCCCCACGACCGACGAACTGGGGATCGCCGAAGTGATCGTGGTAGTGGTATTGGCTCTGGTCACCACCTGAGGTACCGCCGGCGAGATACTGGTGTTGAAGTTGCTGTCCCCGAGGTAGCTGGCCGTCAGCGGCTTTGGCCCCGGGCTGGACGGCGTCAGGATCGGCACCGAGCAACTTCCCGCACCCGCTGTCAGGCTGCCCGTGCAACTATCTCCCGTACCGTCACTCACCATAACCGTCCCCGTGGGTGTGCCAATTCCCGGCGGGCTCGCCGTCACCGTGAAGTTGACCGTCACCGTTAGCCCGACCATTGATGGGTTGGGCGTGTTGAGGGTGATCATGCTATACGTATTGGCCTTGATGCCCATGCCCATCAGGCTGACAGGCTGCGAGCCGGCGTTATCGGTGATGCTGAGCGTCGCGGTTTGAGTGCTTCCCGTTACCGAGGGCGTAAAGGTTACGTAGATGGTGCAATTGCTGTAACCAGGCACGCTTGTTCCGCAGTTGTTAGTCTGGGCAAACTCCGACGCGTTGGTTCCGGTGATGGAGATGCTGATAGTGCTCAACGTCCCCGCGCCCGTGTTCGAGAGCGTGACGGGTTGCGCTACGCTGATGAACCCGAAGTCCTGGTTTGTGAACGAGAGACTGCCTGGCGTGGCGCTGGCCACTGCTTGAATCCCGGTGCCGCTTAGGGAAACGGTTTGCGTCAGGCTTGTCACACCGTTGGTGTCCATGATGCTGAGCGTCCCGCTTTGAAAGCCCGCTGTGCTGGGGCTGAAGGTTATGGCGATGTAGCAACTACTGACCGCGGGCAAGCTCGATCCGCACGTGCTGCCATCCGTACCATTGGGTTGGGCAGTAAAGGGGCTGGTGGCGCTGTAAGACGTTATGGTTAACGGCGCCGCACCCGTGTTCGAGAGCTTCACGGTCTGCGCCGCGCTGGGTCCGGGGACCGACACGTTGCCGAACGGCAAGGTGGTTGGCGAGACACTCGCCGCCGCCGCCGTGCCCGTGCCCTTCAGATTGATGTTCTGCGGACTGCCAGGAGCGTTATCGCCGATCTGTATGAATCCGCTGAGAACACTTGCCGATGTCGGTTTGAAATTGACGCCGATTGTACAATTCGCCCCGCCTTGGAGGATGAGTGGGGGTACGAAGGGTACCGCCCCGCAGGTGGTACTTGCAGAATCGAAAGCAAAGTTGGTAGCACCGCTTGTAACCGCGAGGCTCGTAACGGTTAAGGTCAAGTTGCTGCTGTTCGTGAGAGTCACAGTCATCGGCCCGACCGCGCTGCCCTCCGGCTCGTTGCCGAAGGACAAGTTCGGAGCGAAGCTCGGAGCGGGAGAGAGAGTGCAAGTGGTGCCGCTGGGCTGGCTTGATCCGCACGCGAGGGTCACCGTTGGAGCTTCCAACAGGACCGTGACGGTGGTGGCATTCTTGTTAGCCGTCACCAAGTCCATACCACCATCCAGGTTGAAATCACCTACGGCCAATGAGGATGGATTGGAGCCGGTGGACGGAGAGGCCGGAGAGGTCTGTAAGCTAAGGTTCCCTGTACCGTCGCCCAGCAGGATGGAAACCGCACTCCCCGTCCCGTCGGCGACGGCCACGTCAAGCTTGCCATCCCCGTTCAGATCGGCGACCGCCAGCGCGCTCGGACCGGAGCCAGCAGCCGTATTGGACGCCAAGGTGAAGCTGCCCGCCCCGTCGCCTGTCAGAATCGCTGCCTCCCCGACAGACGAGCAACTTGTGTCGGTACCGCAGGCGTTCGCGACCGCCAAGTCGAGGTTGCCATCGCGGTTGAAATCTCCCACCGCCACCGCCACGGGGGAGAGTCCCTGGGAGGAAATCGAACTCGTGCTGAACGTGCCATCCCCGTTTCCTATCATCACGGTGACTGTGTCACCGCGAGTCGTGGTGGTTCCAGCGTTGGCCACGGCCAGGTCCAGGATGCCATCGTTGTTGAAATCACCCACGGCCACCCAACTGGGATTGGGGTCCGTCGGAGGGTTCGACTTTAAGGTGAACGTGCCATCCCCGTTACCGAGCAAGATGGAAAGGTCGCCATCCGTGCCGTTGGCCACGGCCAAGTCGAGATTGCCATCCCCGTTGAAATCACCCACGGCTACAAAGTTTGAACCGGCGCCGGTGATGGGGGAAGACGAGTGCAGGGTAAAGTTGCCCGTCCCATCGCCCAACAGAATGGAGACCGTGCCTGTAGTCGCGCTTGTGCAACTCAAAGTGCTGCCGCAGGTGTTGACGACAGCCAAGTCGAGGTAGCCATCATTGTTGAAATCTCCCACCGCCACCGAGACAGGCGTGTAGCCGGTGGCGAAGGTCGTTTGTGTCTTAAAGGTGCCATCCCCGTTTCCCAGCAGGATGGAAACCGTATTGTCATCCCGATTGGCGACGGCGAGGTCGAAGAAGCCACTGCTGGTGAAAGCAGCCACCGCCACCGAACTGAGCCCGTTGCCCGCCGAGAAGTCTGTCCGGCTGAAACTGACCTTGGGGGTGGAGCCGATGATGGGGAAGAAGAAAACGTTCGAGATCCCGCCGTTCTGGCCGGGGTCCACCACGGTCACGAAGGCAGTGCCTGGCGTAGCGATGTTCCCCGCCGGTACGCTGACTGTGCAGTAGGTGGTGGCGCAGGTCGTGGTACCGGAGAGGGCAGCGCCATTCCAGTAGATTTGCGAAAAGCCGCTGATGAAACCCCCTCCATACAGCGTCAGCGTGAAGCCTGATCCGCCAGGTGCGGCACTCAGCGGTGAAATGCTGTCAATGAAAGGCACCGGGCCCACCACCACCAATGTGACCCCGGGTGTTTGGCTGCCGCTCGTGTCCGCGGCCGTGATCGTTAATGGGTAGTTCCCTGGCGGTGCCGCGGTCGTCGCAGTCAACGTCAGCAGGGTGCTGGTGGTGCCGGCACCCACACTCGTGGGGAAATTGCTGGTGACCCCGCTGGGCAATGCGCTCACGCTAAGGTTCGTCGTTGTCCCCGGTGTCGGGCTGAACGTCAAGGTGTAGCTGTTGCTGGTTCCCGGAGCCAAGTTGAGGGTGCCCGGCGAGACGGAAAGGCCGAAATCCGTGGCCGCCAGGGCGGTGGAAGTAAATAAACAAAAGGAGCCGATGAGGCACAATACAGTCCCCAGAATCCTAAGGCCAACGCGACGTGTCGTCCGCGCATTCGTTCTTGGTTGCGATTTCATCTTGTCCTCCTTTTGGACAATCCGCTCCCGGGCGTCAGGCCGCTCACTCAGCGGCAATTCGAGCGGCAGTTTCACCAGCCACGCGGCGGGCACACGGCATCGGTAGTGGATCCCCGTGACCCCGTCGGTAGCGTGTCGAACTAAAACAACAACCACAGAGAAAACGTAGCGCCGGCATCCTGCCGGCCGCGACCTAGTGGGTAGCCGCTTGATATGCAGCCTTATAGTCGGAGTAGGCCGTCTTGAACTTGCCGGCGGCGTACACGGTGTTTCCCGCATTTTCGGATGTTTGGGCAGTGCCACAGGTTTGTCCCGCTGCTACAAGACCGTTGATGACGGTTTGCACGATGGTGCCTACCAACTCCAGATAGCCACCCTCCGCCTTGGGCGTTTCGAAGAGACCGACAGAAATCCCTAAAGCCAGGCTCTTCTCAATTTCCATGCGGATGTCAAGCGCCTGCAGCGTCGCAATCTCGCCGTCAACCTGGGTGTCCCTCGCCAGGACATCTGCGTCGACTGTGGACAGGTGGTGGTTGAGGTCCGTATCGACGAGCGCCAACTTGCTGGCGATATCCAGGTCAGCCGCCGCCACGTGGGTGTCGACGTCCACATCTATCGCCGTCAAGTTGGTATTGACATTCGTATTGATCCCCGTCACGTGGCTGTCGATATCGCTGTCGATAAGCGTGATGTGGGCGTTGAGGTCCGAATTGACGGCCGTGATGTGCGTGTCGAGATCGTTCTCGACGCTTGTGAGCTGATCCTGGATAAGCGAAGTGTCAGTTGCGAGGTTATTGTAAATCGCGATGGTGTTGAAATAAGCGGAATCGTTTTCTGCGCTAAGAACAGTGGAGTCACAAAGCTCGAAGGTCGACAATGTCACTTGCAGCCCGAAAGCTATAGCTTGATCGATAGCCGCAATGATGCACTCGGGAAGATTGGTCCCTTCCCCCAGGATCACGGTGATCTCAGTGCAGAGGAAGTTCAGCGGGATTTGCGCTCCGTTTGCAATCTGTAGAGCTATGAACAGGCCATAGTCCGTTGGGAAGTCCGACGGGATGGTGCTACCCAAAAAAGAAGTAGAAGTCGTGGGCGTACACATGCTGTAGTTCGCCGTTGAAAGCGTAGTAGTTGTTGAGGCATCGTCGGCATGTAATGCGCCACCCGGCTTCTGTATCGCCAAATCTGGCCGCAGCGTCGCGCCAGCTTGCCCCGGCGTCGCGCTCAGGCTCGGCATGAGCGATCTCAGACGCTCCATGGATTGTGAGAGGGCAGGGCGGTCATAGGCGTTCGCCAACATGGTTAGCTGTTCTGGCGTCAGAGCGCCAATCGCCTGCTCAGCCTGAATCATGCGGTTCTGAACATCGGGACGATTGGGATTCAAGTCATGGAGCGCGCGCGCCAAGGTGGTCAAGTCCGAGGCGAACGTTTGAAGATCACCTTCAGGAACGGGCGTCCGGAGGGCGTCCGCTGCTGTCTGAGCATTCTGCCGTGGTCGCCTCGATTGTGGCTGAGCAGCACTTGCCGGGCGGCTGGCGTACGTCGCCAAAGAGAGCGCAAGTGCCAGCAGTATTGGGTACTTCCTTCTGATCCTCATTGAAGATCCTCCTTTTTGAGCGGCTGCGCGGTGAAGCGGCTTGTTTCGCGGGTCGCAACTTGCACTCGAAAAACGGGCAGCAGGCAAAGCACAGAGCGCAAAAAACGCTCTCACCGCCGCGGCTGGCCGATGAGCTGACCGAAGGGCATCACGCAGGCTCAGCTAGCTCCCCTCCGCCGGGCGGTGCTGTCGTCCACGTTAATAACTAAAGCTTGCCGCGCCGACCTATTTCAAATTCGCCTACCCGTCTGTGCGCTAACGCGCATATAATAAGTTTTTTTTAATGTGCTAGTCGGACTGAGCTTTCATAGTTGAGTTGCATTAGGACGTGTAACAATGTCAATGCCCGTCGAACTCCGCCATCCGGTTGACAATCACCTTCTATCCGCTCTTCCCGCTGAAGAATACAAACGACTTCTTCCGAGCCTCCAGCCTGTGACTCTCCGTCTCGGGGACGTCGTCTACGAATCGGGCGGACTCCTGGACCACGTTTACTTTCCCACGACCGCTGTCGTTTCTCTCCTCTACGCCATGGAGACGGTACGACCGCCGAAATGGGCCTGACCGGAAACGACGGGGTGGTTGGTGTTGCTCTATTCCTGGGAGGTGACACGACGCCGAATCGGGCCGTGGTCCAAATCGCCGGGGACGCCATCCGGATGAAAGTGGCGATACTTCGGCAGGAGTTTGCGCGAGGTGGTTCGTTTCAGCATTTATTGCTGAACTATACTCAAGCCCTCATTACCCAGATTTCCCAGACGGCTGTCTGCAACCGGCTGCATTCGGTGGAGCAGCGACTCTGCCGCTGGTTATTGTTGAGCCACGATCGAACGAAGTCCGATGAACTGGCAATGACCCAGGAGTTCATCTCCAATATGCTGGGGGGACGCCGCGAGAGTGTCACGGTGGCCGCGCGGCGCCTGCAAAATGCCGGACTAATCCGTTATCTCCGAGGCCATATCACGGTCCTCGACCGGAAGGGCCTGGAAGCGACGGTCTGTGAATGCTATCAGGTCGTGAAAGACGAGACGGATCGATTGATTTTCACTGCAAAGCAAGGCTGGCCCCACTCCTTAGTGAGGAACTGACGCGGGAGGCGGCGGAGAGGGCGCCTACTACAAGCTGGGGTCGCCATCCACTGCTTGGCAGTTGGTGCACGGAAACGTTGCAACCTCCCTGAAACTTCAATATGCAGACGCCAGTTGAGGTTCTCTTGCGGAGTTGCCGCCGGTTTTTGTCCCGCGCGGATTCAAGGCAGAAATACTGGAGGAAGCCGTGAAACGAATTTTCGTTGTCATGATTTCGTTAGTCTGCTTGTGGGCGGTTGTGAAGGGTCAGATGATAAGCGATAGTGAAAGAGATATACGAGAACTCGAAACCCAACGGTTTCGGGCGATGGAGAGAGTTGACGTTGCAACGCTCAATCGCATCTTGTCGGATGAGTTGATCTATACGCACGCCAACGGTTTGCAGCAAACAAAAGCCGAACTCATCGGGGTTCTCGGTTCCGGTGACATGAAGTATGAATCCATCACGCCCGATGATATTCGAGTTCGGATTTATAACGAGACTGCCGTGGTAACCGGCCGCGCTTCAATGAAAATCAAGGCCCGCGGCGAAGAGCAAACCTTCAAGCTTTGTTACCTGGACGTCTATGTGAAGCAGGATAGCCGCTGGCAGATGGTCGCCTGGCAGTCGTCGCGGGTCGCTCCCTAGCCTCGCAAGGCTCATATTTGGAGAGCCAACTCGCATAGTGTATTCTCTATACTGGGCTGGCAAGGGGGGCGACAGAAGTCAGAAAGGCCTGAATCACCCTCCGCCTGCGGCCCTACCGTCTGACAGCCAATCCGACCCTCCCTGTGCCACTCATCTCGGCAACGCAACCAACGTTCCGACGAGACCGGCTCACTTATATTACGAGGGCCTCTCAAGAGCAAGCCTCTGCGCTAGTCCAAATCCGGTACCTTCTTTATGTCGAAGGTTCCTGATATATAATCGGTACTGTCGTACCAGGTTCCTGCACCTTCGTCGCCACCTGTATCGACAACGATGCCATTAAAAGTTTGTGCGCCGCTAAAGGGAAGCTCCGCTGGGATGGTCAAAGTGTAGGTGCAATCCGAATTTACGTCGTACGAAGCACCCGTAAAGGTGTAAGGGCCAGACAGAGTCCCGTTGAAGACGATGTCGAAGCTGCTGCCGGTAAAGCCTCCCCTTCCGTCAAATGTAGCTAACATGGAGAAGCTCCAGTTTACTCCCTTCCCGAGGCCTGCTGTGGCCACTAATCCGTAGTTGCCGGACAGCGTGCGATCCGAGCAGCCGTGGTGGCCCTTCACCGTCCGTACTGGGTGCAGTACGAGCACAGCGAAAACGGCCACGAAAACAACGAGTATGGTTAATAATCCGAAAATGGTTCGTTTCATCAACACCCTCCTAGGGGACGTTTGGGTGGCGTCTCAAATCACCGCCTTGCAATACCCTTTGTCTTGATTTGGCCGAGGATTTGGGTCTTGCCATCCTAGCCGGAATGGATTGTACATCCAACCGCCTCGGTTGGAGCGTTTTTTCCATCCTTCCCGTCGCGGGCGACTCCGGCAGCCCAGAAAGGGGGCCAGCTCTGCCTCCTCCGGGTACGGAGACTCCCGAAGCGCCTCATTCCGAGCGATTTCTCAGACACCTCTCCGTCCCCTATCCATCGTTCCTTCTGGGCTAATCGAAATCCGGAAGGTGCGGCCGCATTTTGCCCATGCCCTGTCCGGACCCGGACCGCATGTCGACCCGCAATTGGTTGGACAATCCAAATTCCTGATTGGCCTGCACGGTCTCGCCGAGCTTGCGAAGCGCCAGGGCCAGATGATAGTGCACCTCTGATTGCTTTGGGTCGAGCCGAATCGCCTCTCGAAACTCTGCTGCTGCCGCTTCAAAGTTGCGGTTATATTCGTTCATCTTCCCCACGCCGAAATGGTACAGATAGGTGTTGGGGGCTTCGCGGCCCATCCGCTTCAGAACTGTCTGGGCCTCGTCGAGCTTTCCTTGCACCTCCAATGTTTCTGCAAGGTAGTAGAATGCCAGGCCCTCTCGCGGGTCGAGGGCGAGTTCCCGGCGGAACTCCTTTTCCGCGCTCTCGAGGTCACGGGTTGTCCAAGCGATAAACCCGAGGGCAAAATGCGCTCCCCTGCAATGCGGGTCGGTTGCAAGTGCGCGCTGGAGTTCGCCCCTCGCCTCATCCAACTTGTCCTGCGCGTCGAAGGCACGCGCCAGGAGCAGATGGGCCCAAGCAAAATGGCCAGCTAAGGAATCCTGGCGGCTGAAAAGCTCCACCACCTTCTGGGGCGCACGCGCCCGAAGATAGCTCTTGCCCAACCATTCCACGATCTCAGGGTTTCCGGGTTGAAGTTGAAGCGCGTGTTCGAAGCTATCGGCGGCTTCAGCGTGCTGTCCGGAGTGAAAGTAAGCGCGTCCCAGTCCGAGGTTCGCTTCGAGGTTTCTCGGCTCTCGTTTCAATACCTCAAGGTAGACCGGAATCGCCTGTTCGAAATGCTCGGCTCTCTCCAACTCCTGCGCGCGCCGCAACTCACTCCGCACTTTTTGCGCGCGGCTCCATGTGACCCCGCAAAGCGGTCCCACCAGAACGACTATGACCCAAATGCTTTTTCGCATCAGCTACCATCTTAGCCGCGAGGAGAAACATGTCAACAGCGGCTGTGCCTCGTGCTTGTCATCCTGAGGAGTCCGTCAGCCGACGGGCGACGAAGGATCTCGGCAGTTCGCATGTAAGATTGAGCGCTTGGGCGTGGGAAGGAACTGCGGAGATGCTTCGCTGCGCTCAGCATGACAGGGAATGAGGAGTGTACCCTGAGCGAAACGGACGGGCTCAGCATGACAGGGAATGCGGGCGGTCGCTCTCACCTGCAATCGCAAGTTCGAGGTGGGGTGTGTGGTGGGAACAATGTAGCGCACGCCTGCGGAGGCCATAGGCTACTTTGTGCCGGTGGGGTTGGAGGGCGTGAGGCCTGGTGAAGACTTCGGGTGCAAAGCCTGAATTTCATCACCGCGGAAGAAGCGGCCCGGCGCGGCGCGCATTTCCGCCATGGCGGGGAACAGCTTTGAGTAATCGTTTTGCGCATTCCAAAAAAGGAACCCCACCCCGCCTTGTTCCCTGGCCACGCTGACCTGGGTTCGAATATAGGCATCCGAATACGTTTTGGTGTGCCAGGCAAAGGCCTGAAGCCATGGCCGCAAAACAACCTCAGTTTCCGCTGTAACCTCGCCGAACCGCTTCATGGACTCTCCGATAAAGTGCTCGGGTGCATCGCCCGGCCTCCCGTATCCGTCCATGCCGAAGAAGTGTGACGGATAAATCATCGGGGAAAGCACGTCGCAGAACTGCGCTATGGCTGGGATGTCCTGGCCTGTGTGCTCCAAATCAACCGGGCGTTGCCAGGCCATCACTCCGAAGACATCCACTGAAACCAGGACCCCAAGCGGGCTCAGTTCGTCATAGGCGCGGGAGAGAAAATCGCTGATTACGTCGGACCTTTCCCAGTCCGGATGCGAAGACTGGAATGCGAATTGGGCATCCTTTTGATCGCCTTCTGCGGGGAAGCGCACATAATCGAACTGGATTTCGTCCGCCCCGGAGGTCGCCACCGCTCGCGCCAGCGCCAAGTTATAGTTTTGAACTTCCGGGTGTGAAGGGTCAGTCCAAACCAGTTTGCCGTTTTCTTTCCACGGGTGACCGGTGCGGTGAGATTGCACTGCCAAGGCAGGATGGTTTTGTGCAAGATATTGGTCACGGAAGAGCGCAATGCGCGCGATCGCATGCAAACCCAGGGAATGGAGGAAGCGGGTGAACTTGGGAAAATTCCGGATGGGAACGTACTTCCGCTTAGGCGCCAGTTCGTGCTCGAAAGGTATGTTAACTAAGCCGTCCATGTCCTTTACGTCGAAGGCAACGGCATTGCCATCGGCTTCCCGCCAACGCCGAATCAACTGCAAACCACGCTCACTGCCAGCCATGTAGCCGGTAAGGTAAATACCACGCATCTCGAAATCCTTGGCGACGGGAACCGGCTGCTCTACGAGCGGCGTTATGAGAATGCCGGGGATGGTCAATTCGGCGCCGGGCCGAAGGTACTTTCCTAGCTTGCCGGCGTTCGCCTGTCTGATTGCTGCCTCCAATTCCGCCGCGGTCATGTAAGTTGTTTGGGGCAGGTAATGGCGCACCAGCGAGGGGAGGCTTTCCCCCCGGTTCACGGTGTGGACCACGGTCTGCGTTGGAGCCTCGCCGGGCGCCGGTGGCGGGACGTTTTCAGTAGACTTTGTTCCAGGTTTCTGAGGTATATTCCTGGTCCCAGCCGGTGTGGATTCGGGCAGCGATTCCGGCTTCTGGTCCGCGGGTTGTGTCTTTCCTTGCGGGGGAGCTGGCGCAGGAGGAAAAGGCGGCGAGTCGCCAAAAAGCATCATGGCGACGAGAACCAGTGAGAATAGGCAGCCCAGGAAATCGAACCTGGGACTGCCCAGCATCGTTTTTTTCGCCCTGCGCTGCAAACTTTATCATAGCAGGCAGAAAGGAAGTAGCAAAGCACGGCGTTGTGGGAGTCGCTGAGTTCACAAGAAGACTGGATTCCTGGTTCCGGAGGTTAAGGTGACAAGAACACGAGTCATGGTGTGGTGTGCGCTAATGTCAGTTGCTTTGATTTCGGCTCACATAGGCTTGGGACAGATAGGCGCAGCGGAGCACAAGGTTGTGCTTCTTTGGCCGGGTGGGGCGCCGGGAGCAGTAGGCAACCAAGATGCTGATCGGCCCTCGCTGACGCTTTACGTTCTCCCTCCGAGCCAACCGGCCCGCAGCGCCGTCGTCGTATGCCCAGGAGGCGGCTATGCCATGCTGGCCATGGACCACGAAGGACGCCAAGTGGCGGAATGGCTGAATTCCTTAGGAGTCGCTGCATTCGTCCTGCAGTACCGCCTCGCGCCGCGTTACCATCATCCTGCCATGATGGAGGATGCGCAGCGCGCCTTGCGCTACGTCCGCGCGCACGCGCCGGAATTGGGGATCGCTCCGGACCGCATCGGCATCTGGGGTTTTTCCGCCGGCGGGCACCTGGCTTCCACGGCGGCAACACACTTCGACGCCGGAAACCCGTCCGCCACCGATGCCGTCGAACGCGCGAGTTCACGGCCGGACTTCGCCATCCTGGCTTATCCGGTGATTACCTGTAGCGAGTGGTTCAAGCACGAGGGTTCTTGCAAGAACCTGCTGGGTCATAACCCCGATCAAAAGCTGGCCGAGTATCTCTCCAATGAAATGCAGGTCACCGCTCAAACGCCGCCGACTTTTCTTTTTCACACGAATGATGACGAGGCTGTTCCGGCTGAAAACAGCGTGGCGTTTTACATGGCCCTTCGAAAAGCGCGCGTGGCGGCGGAACTCCACATTTACGAGCATGGGCCGCACGGGGTGGGCTTGGCTCCGAAAGATCCCGTCTTGTCATCCTGGCCGCAACGGCTGGCGGATTGGCTTCGAGTCCGTGGGTTATTGTCGCCCGGAACGGCCCCCACGGACGCGGCGAAAACTCCTTGACGCCTTCGCTGCCCGGCGGCCCTACG
>Ga0208038_1000697_pt1 | contig 23421 bp, 22 predicted proteins | sample June2015DPH_16_1_FD_184714 | JGI IMG/M metagenome (GOLD analysis project Ga0208038, IMG submission 184714) | Peatland microbial communities from SPRUCE experiment site at the Marcell Experimental Forest, Minnesota, USA - June2015DPH_16_100... | ecosystem: Environmental > Terrestrial > Soil >...
TGCTCCAGGCTCAGTTGCTCGGCTTCGTGCATGTTGATGGTCAATCCTCAGCATGCCATCCGCTCCAGGCTCATCTTGTGTTGGAATCCCACCTCCCCTTCAGGCTCATCTTGTATTGGACAAGACTGTAACTTGACTCTAGCGTGCCGTTCACCCATACTGAATCCGACAGAGTGCCTTGCACTACGGTTTTTCATGATGGTCCCGCCTCCGCGGGGCCATTCGTGTTTGGGGATGATGAGATAACCCTTTCTCCAGCGACACCTGGCTGCATTTCAATTGACATAAGCCGTCGCGTGTTTGATCCTTGAATCACAGCAAACTTGGAATTGGGGTTCCGGAATGCAGAGCCTAAGTCTCATGCATTCAAGACTTTGCCTTTAAAGTATTTGAAATGAATACTTTGCGAGAGGTATCGCCGGCTAAAGTATTTATTATCAAGACCTTAGTAAAATAAGGGGGGGAGGGGGGTACGCCAGATGCCGACGACGACCATGAAAATTGGAGTTCTAGCCCTCCAGGGCGATTTCGACGCGCACCGCCGCCGTATCGAAGAACTCGGCGCCGAGGTCGTGCTCGTGAAAAAGCCGGAGCAACTAAACGAGATCGATGGGCTGATAATTCCCGGCGGCGAGTCGGGAACATTTCTCAAGCTGCTTGGCAAAGACGGATTCGCGAAGCTGAAAGATTTCGTGCGCGCCAAGCCGACTTTTGGCACCTGCGCGGGGTGCATCCTGCTGGCCACGGACGTAGAGAATCCGAAGCAAGCCGGCCTGGGCGCGCTCGACATCACCGTGCGTCGCAATGCTTACGGACGGCAGATCGACAGCTCCATCCGCGAAGGACTATTTCTTAACGAGCCCATCGAAATGGTATTCATCCGCGCTCCGAAGATCGAGCGCGTGGGCGAGGGCGTGGAAGTGATCGCGACCGAAGGCAAAGATAAAGATGAAGTCCCGGTGCTGGTGCGGAAGGGCAAGACCTTGGCGGCGACGTTCCATCCTGAACTGAGTGCCGACCCTCGCATTCACAAATATTTTCTGGAGCTGGTTGCGAACGGGAAGCATTCGCCCCAGTGAGCGACGCCGCCAGGGTCGGGTGATTTAGGTCTGTGGGGTTCCAGATGACCCGATGGTTCGATGACCCAATTCAGAGGAGCCGGTCAATCTTCGCGGCGAGGATGAAATCCGATTCGGTCAGGCCATCCACCGCGTGTGTCCAGAGCGTGATTTCGACTTTGCCCCATCCGAGCAGGATGTCGGGATGATGGCCCTGCTCCTCGGCCAGTTCGCCAACGCGATTCACGAAGGCCAGGGCGGTCTTAAAGTCGGGGAACTTGTAGGTGCGCGCGATGTGATGCTCGTGGACGATATTCCACTGCGCTGGCTCCGCCAACTGCTGATGAAGTTCTGCCAGTTTGTTTCCCTTCAGCGGCGGAACACCGCCGTGGCAGGGGACGCATTTTCGGTCGGCAAGCGTGAGGTTGCTCATCGTGTTTTAGATGCTGGACAGGTGCGAGCGACGCACAGAAACGCACCAGCGATGATTGCGTCCGACCGCCGGAGCCGGGGCCGAGCTGCGCTCGGCTTGAGCGCTGCGGCTTCGCTCAGGGCAGGCTCGCGAGGGCGCCCGTCCCTACACGAGCTAGGTCTAGAACGGAATATCCTCATCCGTAATCGGAGAACTACCGGCCGGCGCGTGCTCCGGTTCGGGCGCGCTCTGGTCGAAGTTGTTCCCGCCTGAGGATGCCGCGACTCCGCGCGAGCTGCCAGCGTGCTCGCCACCGCCGCCTTCGCCGCGTCCGCTCAGCAGGACGATGTCGTTGCCCACGATATGAGTCATGTATTTTTTCTGTCCGGTTTGCTTGTCGTCCCAGGAGTCAGTCCGGATACGGCCTTCGATATAGACCTTGCCGCCCTTCTTCAGATACTCACCGGCGATCTCTGCCAGCCGCTCCCAGAGCACGATGTTGTGCCACTCGGTGCGGTCCTGCCACTGGCCGTCTTTGTCCTTGTAGCGCTCGTTCGTGGCCAAGGAAAATTTCGCCACCGGCTTGCCCTGCGGCGTGTATTTGATCTCGGGATCCTTGCCAAGGTTTCCAATCAGGATGACTTTGTTTACGCTTTTCATCAGTGCGGCTCCTTCAAGAACGCTGACCTTCGAGATGCACACTATAGCAGAATTGGGCGCCTCAGAGGCAGTGTCGCCCGTACCAAGAATATGTGATGAATCGGGCAGGCCGCGGCCGGAAGCGGACGATCCCGTCCTCCCTCGTCTACACAAATATCTGATACAGCATCAGGTAGACGACCACGCCCGTGACCGAGACGTAGAGCCAGAGCGGAAACGTCCAGCGCGCGATGGTCCGATGCCGGTCAAATTGCTCGCGCAACGCGCGAGTGAGCGTAATGATCACCATGGGCAGAATCACTGCGGCTAGGATGGTGTGCGAGGTCAGAATCGTGTAGTAAACAGGCCGCGTCCACCCCGTGCCGCGAAAATGCACGGAACCGACGTGATAGTGGTAGTAGAGATACGACACGAGGAAAAGGGAAGAGGTGGCCAATGCGGTCAACATCACCGCGCGATGCGCCGCCATCTTGCCGCGTGCGATGAGCGCGCGTCCTGTAACCAGCAGCACCGCACTCGATCCGTTGAGCGTTGCATTGATCTTCGGGAAAATTGAATAGTCGGTCATATGTGTGCAATAGGGTTGCATTGTTTGTACGGAAAAGAGCGAGGGTTTGGCAACTGCAAAACGTCATTGGTCGTTAGTCGTTCGCGCGTTCACGAATGATCGCCAACGGAAGACGGAGGACTTGCGTCAGAAGATCAGCGACGGATGGCGAGCGCCCAAGAACCCAAGACGAATAGCGAACGACTAACGACAAACGACTTCTCGCCTCTCCCGCCACTCCTGTCTTCCGTATAGAATGTGATTACGATGCCTGACGTGGGGAGCCCTCAGCCACCAACTCCGGCGGCTGCAAAAGAATCTGGCGCGCGCCCGCTGCCCGTAGTGGCTGTGTGGGTGCGCGATCTGCTGGTCTCGCTCGCCATCTCCGCTTTCATCATTATCTTTCTCTACCAGCCGGTAAAGGTGGAAGGCACCAGCATGATGCCCGGCCTCGAAGACCAGGAGCGGATCTTCGTCAACAAGTTCGTCTATCGCTGGGAGCCCATCCAGCGCGGCGACATTGTCGTCTTCCGCTATCCGCGCGACACGTCGAAGAGCTATATCAAGCGCGTGATCGGCGTTGCCGGCGATCGCATCCGCATCGAGAACGGCCAGGTTTATGTGAATGGCAAGGCGCTCGACGAAGACTACGTGCCCAGCGATTACGCGGACGCCCGCTCTTGTGGCGAAGTCGTGGTTCCGCCGCATAGTTACTTCGTCCTCGGCGACCATCGCACGATGTCGAACGACAGCCGCGACTTCGGCGCCGTGAACGAGCGCTACATCTATGGCAAAGCCGTCTTCGGATATTGGCCGATGGAGAAGCTAGGGAGATTGCGATAGCCCATGGCAAATCCTCCTGATGAACGGGATTTGGAAGGTGAACTCTTCCGGATGTACGAAGAGGGCGGCAGACTCGGTTATTGGGCTAGGTACTTCTACCAGATGTTCATGCCTCACTGTCAACGGTACATCGGAGGCGTCGCTGCAGTGCGCAAAATGCTTGAGGCTGGAGGCGCCGCATCTGGACTGGCGACGGTGTTGGGTCTGGGCAGGCGGGATTTAGCGGTGGAAATGCTGGTACTCAGTGAAAAATGGGGCCATTTGTTCAAACCTTGGGATCGCAAGCAGGCCGAGGAGAACCTACGCCTTGCCGAAGCTTTGAGAGTTCAAAGTAGCCGACGGTCCAACTCCGGGTAATGCGGCCAGATGGGGGAAACGTAGCTTTTCTCGCCCTGCTTTTTCGGAACTGAAGACTTAATAAAATAGGGAAAAGCTGGAGATCGAATCGCCGTCCAAGCGAGCAATAACGTCCTCAACTTTACAGTCCGATTCCTTGGTTTCGCATTTAAGGCACAGTTCATCCGGCGTATCGCAGATTTCCTTGCCGCAATCGTTGCATGCAAACTTCTTAAGTTTCTTCATTCGATCCAATTATTTCACCTTCCAATGCAAACACACTACCCAATGCCGAAACCGCTTTCGATCCACAGCCGCTCCTGCTAGAATCGCTAAAATCCACTCCCAGGAGTTCCAATGCAAGCGATCCTTGCGCTCGAAGACGGCAGGGTCTTCCGAGGCAAAGGCTACGGCGCTAAAGGCGAGTGCTCCGGCGAAGTCGTTTTCAATACTTCCATTACCGGCTACCAGGAAATTTTCACCGACCCTTCCTACGCCGGGCAGATCGTCGTCCTGACCAACCCTGAAATCGGAAACTACGGCACCAATCCCGAAGACAACGAGGCGGTGCGGCCGTACATCGAGGGGCTGATCGTGCGCGAGTTTTCGAAAGTCAGTTCCAACTGGCGCTCGCAGCAGGTGACGGACGAGTTCATGGAGCAGTTCAAAATCCCGGTGCTCGCCGAGATTGACACGCGCGCGCTGGTGCGCCACCTGCGCGACAACGGCGTGATGCGCGGCGTGATCTCGACCCTCGAAGACGATACCGGCAAACTCGTTGCCAAGGCCCGAGCCATCCCGAAAATGGATGGCACCGATCTCGCCAAAGTTGTCTCGACCAACCACACCTACGTGTGGGAGACGGGGGAGCGCTCGCACTTGCCCGACGAAATTGTCGGAGTAAAAGACGAACCGGCGCGCTTCCACGTGGTCGCCTATGACTTCGGCATCAAGCAGAACATCCTGCGCAAGCTACGGGGAGAAGGCTGCAAGGTGACGGTCGTCCCAGCGCAGACCACGGCGGAGGACGTGCTGGCCCTGAAGCCCGACGGAGTTTTCCTGTCGAACGGCCCGGGCGATCCAGAGCCCTGCACCTACGCGGTCGACAACATTCGGCGCTTGATGGGAAGACAACCGATCTTCGGGATTTGCCTGGGACATCAGCTCACCGGCATTGCGCTCGGAGGGAAAACCTTCAAGCTGAAATTCGGCCACCACGGCGGGAATCATCCGGTGAAGCAACTGGCCAGCGGCAAGATCGAGATCACCGCGCACAATCATAACTTCGCCGTCGATCCCGATTCGCTGCCGCAAAGCGAAGTTGAATTGACGCACATCGATCTCAACGACCAGACGCTAGAAGGCATGCGCCACCGGAATCTGCCGCTGTTCACGGTCCAGTACCACCCCGAAGCCGCCCCCGGCCCCCACGATTCGCATTACTTGTTTAAAGATTTTGTGAAGATGATGGAGGAGTGCAAGCGGTAGGTTTGAAGAGATGTGCTTTGAAGGGGCGCGGCTTTAGCCGCGCCGTAAGCAGCAGAATAGAGTTGGGGCTTTAGCCCCCGAGGTTGAAAGTTGAGACCAACAAGAGAACACGCGACCAACACCGGCCAGACCTACATGGTCACAACGGAGACCTGGGGGCGTCGTTCTCTTTTCAATACCGATCGATGGGAAAAACTCTTCATCGAGACTCTCTATCGCTACAGAGGTAACGCTTATCTTCTGCATGAATTTGTCATCATGCCCGACCACATCCATGTCCTCATCACGCCTATTGCAAGCCTGGAGAAGGCGGTTCAATTCATCAAAGGGGGCTTCTCCTTTCGCGCCAGGAAGGAGCTCGGCTCGAATATGGAGGTCTGGCAGAAGGGATTCCAAGATCATCGGATCTGGGATGCTGGCGATTATGCCCAGCATATTCGCTACATTCATGAGAATCCTGTGCGACGACGTTTGTGCGAGCGCGCCGCCGAATATCCATTCTCGTCGGCGCATCCTGGCTTTGAATTCGACCCCGTCCCTCAGGGGCTAAAGCCCCAGTCGATAGAAGCATCTGACGGCGCGGCTGAAGCCGCACCCTTTCAAGGCAAGACCGAAGCCGCTCCCATTCGAAGCAACGCCAAAACCGCATAATGCCTAAACGAACCGATATCTCGAAGATCCTAATCCTCGGCTCCGGCCCCATCGTCATCGGGCAGTCGGCGGAGTTCGATTACTCCGGTACACAGGCTTGCAAGGCGCTCAAGTCGGAGGGCTTTGAAGTTGTGCTGGCTAACTCGAACCCGGCCACCATCATGACCGATCCCGAATCGGCCGATCGCACTTACATCGAGCCGCTTACTCGCGAGTATCTCGAAGAGATCATTCGCGTCGAGCGCGAGACGTCGCCGAGTGCGGGATTTGCCCTTCTGCCCACGGTTGGCGGACAGACCGCGCTCAATCTCGCCATCGAGCTTTCCGACACCGGCGTGCTCGAAAAGTACAACGTAGTTCTGATTGGCGCGCAGATCGGCGCCATCAAGAAGGCCGAAGACCGTCTGTTTTTCAAAGATGCCATGCAGCGCATCGGGCTCGACGTGCCGAAATCGGCGCTCGTCAACAATCTGAAAGACGGCATCGAGTTCGCCGGCAAAATCGGCTTCCCGGTCATCATTCGTCCTTCGTTCACGCTGGGCGGGACCGGCGGCGGCATCGCCTACAACCGCGAAGAACTGCTGGAAGTGCTCGCCCGCGGCCTCGACTTCTCGCCCGTGCACGAATGCCTGATCGAAGAATCCGTTCTCGGCTGGAAAGAGTACGAGCTCGAGGTGATGCGCGACACGAAAGACAACGTCATCATCGTCTGCTCGATCGAGAACTTCGACCCCATGGGCGTGCACACCGGCGACTCCATCACCGTCGCGCCCGCGCAGACGCTCACCGACCGCGAGTACCAGGTGATGCGCGATGCGTCGATTGCCGTGATCCGCGAGATCGGCGTCGAAACCGGCGGATCGAATATCCAATTCGCCATAAATCCATCGACCGGGCGCATGGTGGTCATCGAGATGAACCCGCGCGTCTCGCGCTCGTCCGCGCTGGCATCGAAAGCGACCGGCTTCCCGATTGCGAAAATTGCCGCCAAGCTGGCCATCGGCTACACGCTCGATGAAATTCCGAACGACATCACGCGCAAGACTCCAGCCTGCTTCGAGCCCACGCTCGACTACGTGGTCGTCAAGATTCCGAAGTGGCAGTTTGAAAAATTTCCCGGCGCCGACGAATCGCTCGGCCCGCAGATGAAATCCGTCGGCGAAGTGATGGCCATTGGCCGCACGTTCAAAGAAGCTTTGCAGAAGGGAATTCGGTCGCTCGATACCGGCAAGCGAGTGGGGTCCCAGAAAATCGAGCCCAAGATTCTCACGCAGCGCCTGGTCACGCCGCATCCCGAGCGCCTGACTTACGTGCAGTACGCCATCCGCCAGGGCCACACCATCAAGCAGATCGCGAAGATGACATCGATCGATCCCTGGTTCCTCTACCAGCTCAAAGAGATTAACGACATGCAACTGGAGCTGGAAAAGCATCCGATGGAATCGGTCCCAACCGAGGTGCTGCGTGAAGCGAAGCGCATGGGTTTCTCCGATGGGCGTCTCGCCGGGACCTGGCGTCTGGACGGCAGAGGCGGCCAGGAACAAATCCGCCACTTCCGCAAGAAGCACGGCCTGAAGCCGGTTTACAAGCGCGTCGATACTTGCGCCGCGGAGTTCGAGAGCTACACGCCTTACCTCTACTCGACTTACGAAGAAGAAGACGAGGCTGCGCCCACTGCGAAGAAGAAAGTAGTTATCCTAGGTTCCGGCCCTAACCGCATCGGGCAGGGCATTGAATTCGACTACTGCTGCTGCCACGCTAGTTACGCGCTGCGCGAGGATGGCTATGAAACCATCATGATCAACTGCAACCCGGAGACGGTCTCCACCGATTACGACACGAGCGACCGCCTCTACTTCGAGCCGCTCACGCTCGAAGACGTGTTTGCCGTTTGCGAGCACGAAGCCTCGAGCGGCGCGCCGGTTGGCGTGATTGTGCAGTTCGGCGGTCAGACGCCGCTGAATCTTTCTCTCGCGCTCAAGGCTGCGGGCGTCAACATCATCGGCACCACGCCCGAATCGATTGATCTCGCCGAAGACCGCAAGCGATTCGGCAAGCTGCTGGAGGAACTTGACATTCCGCAAGCTCCCGGCGCCATGGTCGCCTCGGTCGAAGAGGCGGTCGAAGCCGCAAAGAAGATTGGATTCCCGGTGCTGGTTCGTCCTTCGTATGTGCTCGGGGGTCGAGCCATGGTCATCGCCTACGATGAAGACACCATCACGCAGTATATGAAGCAGGCCGTCGAGTATTCGCAAGACCGCCCCATCCTCATCGACAAGTTTCTGGAAGACGCGATTGAAATCGATGTGGACGCGCTCTCCGACGGCGAAGACGTGGTGATCGGCGGCATCATGCAGCATATCGAGGAAGCCGGCATCCACTCCGGCGACTCGTCCTGCGTGTTGCCCACGGTTGACATTCCCGAGCCGCTGCTCAAGCGCATGCGTGACTACACTTTCAAGCTGGCGCGCGCGCTCAAAGTGATCGGCCTGATGAACGTGCAGTTTGCGATTCCGCGCGGCACCTGTGGGGACGGGGCAGAGCCCCGTAGCCACACAGCCGCCGAAAATGGCAAAGTCTACGTGCTCGAAGTGAACCCGCGCGCCTCGCGCACCGTGCCCTTCGTTTCAAAAGCTACGGGCGTGCCCATGGCTAAGATTGCCGCCCGGCTTATGACCGGCCGCAAGCTGCGCGAGTTCCTTCCGGAATACGTCGAGCGCGGCACAGATCTCGACACGGGCCGCTGCTTCCACGTGAAATCGCCGGTCTTTCCTTGGTCGAAATTTCCTGGAGTGGACACGGTTCTTGGCCCCGAAATGCGTTCCACCGGGGAGGTCATGGGCGTGGCCGACAATTTCGGCGAAGCCTTCGCGAAAGCCCAGATTGGCGCTGGCCAGAAGCTGCCGACCGAGGGCACGATTTTCATCAGCGTCACCGACCACGACAAGCCGCAGGTGGTGGAAATCGCGCGTCGCTTCGTAGACATGGGATTCAAACTCGTGGCCACGCACGGCACCGCGGACGTGCTGGAAGAAGCTGGCCTGGCGGTGGAGCGCGTTTATAAGGTGAAGGAAGGCCGCCCCAACGTGGTTGACCTGATCAAAGCCGATCGCATCCAGTTGATCGTCAACACGCCGCATGGTTCCGACCCTTACTTTGACGAAAAAGCGATTCGCCGCGCCGCAGTCACCGCCCACATAACGGCGATCACCACGCTCTCCGCCGCGCGGGCCGCCGCAGAAGGCATCTCCGCCCTGCAGCGCGGAGAAGTCCGCGTGCAAGCGCTGCAGGCACTGCATGCAGAGAGGGTCGCTGCGAAGTGAAGCAGCGAGGTAAGACGGGGCAGCTTGGATTAGGTGATGCGAACAACTAGCGACGAACGACCAACGACTGGGGTGCACCATGCTTCTATCCGGAATCTTTCCTCCAATCACGACGCCCTTCAATCCCGATGGCGAGGTCTATTACAAAAAACTCGAAGCGAACGTCGAGCGCTACTCGCGCACGCCGGTCGCAGGCATCGTGGTGCTTGGTTCGACGGGCGAGGCGATTCTGCTTTCCGATCAGGAACGCCGCGACGTGCTGAAGACCGCGCTCGCCGCCGCTGCGCCCAATAAGGTCATGATCGCCGGTACCGGCATCGAGTCCGCGCGTGAAACGCTGCGGCTCACCGAGTATGCCGCCGAACTCGGTTACGACGCCGCCATGGTGCGCACTCCGCACTACTACAAGAAGCAGATGTTGCCGGCGAACCTGCTCGCGTTCTATCGCACGGTCGCCGACCGTTCCGCGCTGCCGATTATCATCTACAACTTCCCGCAAGCCACCGGATACGACATCCCCGCCGAAGTCGCGATCGAACTCGCCGGCCATCCCAATATCGCCGCCATCAAGGAATCGAGCGGCAATCTCGACAAAGTGAAAACGATGGTCGAGGGCACGCGTCACGTGAGGAGGCAGGCCACCGTGACCGAAACATTCGAGGCCGTAACTCCGCGCATGTTGAAGGCCGCCGCTGCCGAAAGCGAAAAACAGAGCAGGGAACTGGTCAATGTGGAGTCGCTCACCGACTCCGCCAAATCGACCGCCGAACTGGTGGAGAGACGGACGCCCTCGCCCGTCCACGCAGACAACGCTACGAAGCCTTCATCCTCTGCGGTAGCGGTCGTAGGAAAATTGAAGACGCGTCAGAAGGAAGTCGGCTTCCAGGTCATGGTCGGCGCCGCGCACCAGCTCGAATCGTCGCTTGGGCTCGGAGCGGTCGGCGCGATTCTCGCCTTCGCCTGCCCTGCGCCCGGCGCGTGTTATGAAATCTACGCCGCATTCAAAGACGGAGACAGCGCTCTCGCCCGCGAAAAACAAGAGCGTGTGAGAGTGGCCGCCCAGCGCGTGGTCAGTGAACTCGGTGTCCCCGGCGTGAAGTACTCCATGGACCTGAACGGCTACTATGGAGGCCCGTCGCGCCTGCCATTCCTGCCGCTCACCGGAGAGCAGAAAGCCGAAATCGAGAAGTTAATGGCGGAAATCCGCAGTTAAGGATTACTCTTTGCGTTGCTCGAAAGTAATAGATGATTTGAGGAAGGCCATGTCTAAGATCATTGCCGCTGTCCTCTTTACGCTTGTTGTGACTTATTCCCTTGCCGGGAAAGATGCGCCAACCCAAGTCATCAACTGGCCGCAGACTGGCTCTGCTGTTGTCCGCGTTACGCTGGGAAAGTTTAAGGAAATCGGTTCTGTTGCCGGGCAGCGCAACTATGTGATCGACACGACCGCCGAGAACTTGTGGAACAAGAAGATCTCACACCTCGGCTTCAATGTCTACCTCTACGACAAGAACAAAGTCCGCATCGGCGACGGTTGGATTGCCCTCGACAACGTCGCTCCCGGACAAGCCGTCAAGTTCCAAACCACGGTTCATGCCCTCGGAGCACCAGCTTCGGTGGAACTGGCCGCCAATTCTGTGCCCGCTGAACTGCAGCCGCTCGCCCCGCCGAAGAAGGTGTCGATTACCGTGAACTCCGTTCCCCAAGGCGCTACGCTTTCGGTGGACGGCACCGAGGCTGGCACTACGCCGAAGTTGGTACAACTGGCGGTGGGCAAGTACAGCCTCGGGTTCGCCAAGGAAGGGTTCAACACGGGAACGTTTCCTCTTGAAATCGGCCCTGACGACGTTTCGGGCGGCAGCGTGAGCTATGAACTCGGCACTTCTACCCACGATACTGTGGAACTCCGCGATGGATCGGTCTTGAGCTGCGACTTGGTCTCCGTCAGCGGAATGGAGATCCGAGTTCGCGTGGCGGGGGCCATACAAACGCTGGACCGCAACAAAGTGAAACGCATCCTTCTGACCGAACGCGAACCGGCAAACTGAGCGGACCGCAAGGCAAGCCGTGGCCTTTCTCTCGACTGCGGACGCGTGCGAGGGTATCATTGCCTTCCTTGAGAAACGGCCGCCGACATGGACAGGCAAATAGAAAACGCGAAAGTCAAAATCGGAGCGAAGCAGCCCGGCAATTCCGGCCACCTGATGTGCCGCACGCCATGGTTTGGCGTGGCGGGCTTTCTCGTCTGTGCCTACTTCGCGTGGATTTCGTTTGGCCATGTCACTCGCCACGAGTATGAATGGCCGAACGACGCTTGGACCGCCGCGACCTACATTGTGTGGATCCTCTTGCTGGCCGGCTTGGCGTTCGACACGCGCTGCCTGCGCGAGCGGCTGTTTTTCGGCGTGCTCGTCATCAATTTTGTGGCCGGTTGTGGGTTGACGCTGTGGCGTAACGTTTCGTCCGCCGATGTGCGTACCGCTCGAATTGGAACGGGTGCGCTCTGGGCGTTGGCCGCGCTGGTGAGTCTGACCACGCTGCGAAGCGCTCCGGGGCGCGATAGCATAGCAAAATGATGAGTCCGTGCCCGCTTTAGCCAGAGAGAAAGATGGCAGCGGTTTCAAGGGCTAAGTGCTAATTGCTGACGGCTGATTTTATGGACTTCGAAATCTCTCCCGGGCAGGTCAAGGCGCTGCAGCAGCGCGGGGACACATTTACGCTGCTCGATGTTCGCGAGGCTTCGGAATACGACGCCTCCCGCATCGAAGGGGCCAAGCACATTCCGATGGGAGACATCCCGACGCGCGCTCACCAGGAACTCGACCCCGACGATCACATCGTAGTCCTGTGCCATCACGGTGTGCGCTCGTTGACGGTTACTAACTGGCTCCGCCAGCAGGGATACGAAAAAGTTCAATCCATGCGCGGAGGGATCGACGGCTGGGCGCGGACCGTGGATCCGAAAGTGCCGTTGTACTGAAAAGAGCTTTTGGCTCTTGGCAAAACCTGGGTCTCGTCCGGCGTCAGCAGAGCAACCGCGATACTGACCACTGATCATGATCACCGACTGCCACATCCACATCGAGCCGATCGAACTCTTCAAGCCCCATGCGCTTGAACTGATGAAGCGCAAGCGTGCCAATTTCGATGAGATCGCCGAATATTGCCGCTCGCCCAAGGCTTTCCTGAAGTATCTGGACCGTTGCGGCGTTGACCGCGCCGCGCTGATCAACTACGTTGCGCCGGAAGTGATTGGCCTTACGCCCGAGGTCAATCAGTTCGTCGCCGATTACACGAAGCACGATCCCAAACGCCTGATCTCCTGTGGCAGTTTGCATCCGCGGCACACCACCAATATCATGGCGGATGTCGAGCACATCCTGCGCCTCGGCATTCGCATGATCAAGGTCCACCCGCCGCATCAACTGCTGTTTCCGAACGATTATCTGAACGGAGTGAAGGAACTTGAAATCATCTACCGGGCTGCCGAAGCCAATGGCATCCCCGTGATGTTCCACACGGGGACGTCGATTTTTCCTGGTGCGCGCAATAAATACGGAGACCCGATCTACGTTGACGATGTTGCGGTCGATTTCCCAAAGCTCAAGATCTTGCTCGCACACGGCGGCCGGCCGCTCTGGATGCGCACCGCGTTTTTTCTTATCCGTCGGCACCCGAACGTCCATCTCGACATTAGCGGTATTCCACCGAAAACGTTGCTGAAGTATTTTCCGCGGCTCGACGAGATCGCCCACAAGACGCTGTTTGGCACCGACTGGCCGGGCCCGGGCGTTCCGGATGTCAAGCGGAATCTTGAAGAATTCAAGGCCCTGCCCATGAGTGAAGAGATGCGAGAGCAGATCTTAAGCAAGACGGCGGCCTCGCTCTGGCCGGAATAGGGGATTGTGTAATCGGGTAATTTGGCAATCTGAAAATCTCCTCGCAAGCAAAGGCACGCGGGGTTCAAATTGCCAAATTACGAAATTTCAAAATTACTCGATTTCTCTTTGCCCTCTGTCGCGAACCGGAACTTGCTATTTGCCTGCCGCTTTCGTGCCGGTCAGTTCGTTGGCCAGAGCCTCGGCGCCGTAAATGTTGCGCAGCGCTTCGATGATGCCGCGCGAATCGACATGCACGGCCCGTGCCTGGCGATCGTCGTAGTAAAAGTTCAAGACCAGCGACTGGATATTGCCGTCGAAAATAATTCCGACCACTTCGCCCGCCTTGTTTACGGTCGGGCTGCCCGAGTTGCCGCCGATGATGTCCGCGGTGGAAACATAGTTCAGTGGCGTCTCCAGTTTAAGTTTCGACTTCATCTTCAGCCAGCTGGCGCCCAGATTGTACGGAGGCTTGTTACCGTGCTCCTCCGCATGCTGGAAAGCGCCGGCGAAGGTGGTGAAGTAAGGAATCTTTTTTCCATTCTCCTCATACCCCTTCACCGCGCCATAACTGAGGCGCAGCGTGAAGGTCGCGTCCGGAGGCTGGTTAAGGCCCGTTTGGGCAAACCGCGCCCGAGCGATGGTTGCGCCGTCGCGTCGCACCACCGCATCCACCTCGTCGTCGTAGCGCTTGCGTACCGCCCGCGCCTCGGAATCCACGTTGCGCAGCAGGACGATCAGCGGATCCGTGCTCGCATCCACGGCTGCCTTCCCGCCCTCATAAAGTTGCTTGCGGACAGCTACATCTTCGAGCTTGGTACCGGCGATCAGCGCCTTGGCAGCTTCTTCGGGCGACTTGCCGCTCAGCGCCGCTTTCACCGCTGGATCGTCAGGTCCCAACGCATCCTGCATCTGGGCCAGTGACAGCGCCAAAGTTGCGGTCTGGAGATTCTTGTAGACAGGAGCCGTGCTGAACAGTTGCTGCTCCAGCGAGGGCAGGGCAGAATCACGAAACTCGCGGAGACGGCCGCCATTTGGTTTCGGCTTTTCCTCTGAGGCACGGACCAGAATCCGGGCATAAGCCGCGAGGCCCGAGTAGAACCCACGCATGCGCTCGACGTAGATAAGCGGGCTGTAAATTTCGCGGTTCACCTTCATGGCATTGGAAATCTCTTGCCATGGATTCGGCTCGCCCGGATGCTTATCCATGTAAGCCTTTTCCCGCTCGCGCTCCGCCGTGTTCATCTGCGACAACATCGCCATATCCCGCAGGCCTTCATACTCGCCGTTAATCGCTTTCTGAGAATTCTGCAGCCCGAAGATGTCCTCCTGCGCGATGCGCGCGTTCTCCGGCGACTGCGCGCTGAAATTCTGGAGCATGGCGATCCGCCGCTTGTAGCTGGCGAGGCGCGACGGATAGTCCACGTCTTTCAGATATTGCCATTGCGCCATCGTGGTTAGGCGGTCCGTGCCTCCAGGGTGCCCGGAAACGAAAATCAGGTCGCCATCTTTGACTCCAACTTTCGACCATTGCAGGTAGTTGTCGAGATGGGCTGGCTTATCGTTCTCGTAAACACGGAAGAAAGTGATGTCCAAGTCATAGCGTGGGAATGTGAAGTTGTCGGGATCGCCGCCGAAGAATGCCGCGTCATATTCGGGCGCAAACACCAGGCGCACATCGGTGTACTTCTTGTATTTGTAGAGGTTGTAAACTTCGCCGGAGTAGAGCGTGACCACGTCGCAGCGCAGGCCGGTCGAAGTCGCACAGTCCTTTTCGATGGCGCTCATGGCGGAGCGCTGTGCCTGGCCAGCGTCGGCGGCCGACATGGAAGGCGTAGCTGCGGCTTTTATCTTCGCGGTGACATCGTCGATGCCGACCAGCTCGTTCAGTTCAAGATCGGGACACTTGGCTTCGTCCGCCTGGGTCTTGGCGTAGAAACCGGTCTTCATGTAATCCGTGCCGGAGGTGCCGAGTTTCTCGATGCAGTCGGCGCCAACGTGATGATTGGTAAACGCCAGGCCGTCGGCCGATACGAACGAACCCGAGCCTCCATTGTTAAAGCGCACCGAGGACAACCGGAGGTGATCCAGCCATTCCTGCGTTGGCAGGAAGCCGTATTGCTTCTGGACCCGATCTTTAGGGAAATTGTTGTATAACCACATACCCTCATCGGCGAGCGCCAGGGGCGTTGCAATGGCAAGGATGAGGCCTAAAATGAGCAGCTTCGTTTTCATGAGTCTCTCCGCGTAGCTTTGGGAATTTCCGCCGGCGGGGCAAAGGCGCTCCCGCGGCAAAGTGGCGAACGCGCTATTCTACGCCGCGCGCGCTTCCAGGCCAAACGCGCGCTTGGAAATCACCGCGGGTTTGGCGTATAAAAAGGGGACGCAGTGCGACTTTGTTGCGCGCGCGGGCATCCTATACCCATCCACACTGCAAGCGAGGAGCCATGTCCAGCGTTACGAGCATGCATACCCCCAAAGGACTGGAAGGGGTTGTCGTTGCCACATCCGGTATCTCCTACATCGACGGTGAGCAGGGAGTGCTCGCCTATCGCGGGTATGACATCCACGATCTTGCCGACCACTCCAGCTTTGAGGAAGTCTGCTACCTGCTCTGGTTCGGGCGTTTGCCTAATGCCGACGAACTCCTGCACCTCAAGTGGCGCATGGCGGAAGAACGAAAGCTTGACGCATCGATTTTTTACCGGCTGCAGCTCGTGCCCAGGCACGTCCCGCCCATGGACATGCTGCGTACAATCGTGTCCGCGCTTTCGTATTACGATCCGGAATACAACAAGAACGATCATGAAGCAAACATAAACAAGGCCATCCGTCTGACCTCGCAGATCTCGATGCTGGTCGCGGACTATGACCGTATTCGCAAAGGGAAGCCGCTCGTCGAGCCCGATCGATCGCTTTCCCACGCGGCGAATTTCCTGCTCATGCTGAACGGCGCCGCGCCCTCGAAGACCGCCGAGCGCGCTCTTGACATCGCGCTCATTCTGCACGCCGACCATGAACTGAACGCTTCCACCTTCGCGGCCCGGATCACAGCCGCAACGCTTTCCGACATGCACTCGGCGATTACGTCGGCGATCGGCACGCTCAAGGGGCCTCTGCACGGCGGCGCCAACGAGGCCGTCTTCAAGATCCTGATGGAAATCGACGCCAACAACGCCGACCCCGTCGAGTACGTCAAAGGGTTGCTGGCCCAGAAGAAGAAAATCCCGGGCTTCGGGCACCGCGTGTACCACACCGAAGATCCGCGCGCCACGCACCTGCGGCAGATGTCGCGGGAACTGGGCCATTCCACGGGCGATCCTAAGTGGTTCGAATACTCGCAAAAAATCGAAGACTTCGTGAAGGCGGATAAAAACATCAACGCGAACGTGGATTTTTATTCTGCTTCCACCTACCACACGCTCGGCATCAATGTCGACCTGTTCACGCCCATCTTCGCGGTCGCGCGGGTCGGTGGCTGGACGGCGCACGTCATCGAACAACTCGACGATAACCGGCTGATCCGGCCGCGCGCCGATTACGCCGGCCCGGCCTATCCACAAAAATATGTGCCGATGGAGAACCGCTGAACAAGTGTGTGCTCTGCTCGTGTGGGGACGGGCGCCCTCGCCCGTCCAAGCCGAGCGCAGCTCGGCAGATGTCCGCGGTCGCAGCAACGCTGGATTCGCTACAGGATATTAATTGCCCCGGTCGCTGCTGTCCGCGCCCAAAAGCTCAATTCTCGCACCGCGCATCGGTACAATAGAAACCAGTATGATGCGCCGGGTCTATCTCGATAACAACGCGACTACTCCGGTGCTCCCCGAGGTTTTGGAGGCCATGCGGCCTTACTTTGGCGAGCATTTTGGGAACGCGTCCTCCATTCACCATCATGGGCAGGAAACGCGGGCCGCCGTCGAGCGCGCGCGCGAATCCGTGGCCGCGCTGCTGGGCTGCCGTGCCTCCGAGGTCGTGTTTACCAGCGGCGGTACGGAAGCCGACAATCTAGCGATATTTGGCCTGACGCGGTCGGGCGACCACGTCATTACCTCGACCATCGAACATCACGCTGTGCTTAACGCCTGCAAGCATCTAGCAGCAAAAGGATGCGAAGTCACATACATTCCGGTAGATGGTCGCGGCCTGGTGGATCCGGCGGATGTGAAGCACGCGGTCCGGCCGAATACGAAATTGATCACAATCATGTTCGCCAACAACGAGACCGGCGTCGTGCAGCCGGTCGCAGAGATTGGGGAGATCGCTGCCGAAGCCGATATTTACTTCCACACCGACGCCGTGCAGGCGGCGGGGAAGATCGCGATCGATGTCAACAAAATCGGGTGCGACCTGCTGACCATCTCCAGCCACAAGTTTCACGGGCCGCAGGGTGTGGGCGCGCTCTACGTCCGCAAGGGAACTCAGCTTGAACCTATGCTCTATGGCGGGAGTCATGAACGCTCGCGCCGGGCTGGGACGGAGAACGTTCCGGGCATCGTCGGTTTAGGCAAGGCTGCCGAGTTGGCCGTTGCTGGCTTTGAACGCGGAGACGATCTCAAAATGGCCGTCGCGCGTGACCATCTGGAAAGGGAACTGCTCTCGATCGAAGCCACAGGTTTGAATGGCGAAGGCGCGCCGCGCGTGCCGAATACAACGAACATCTATTTTGATTCCATCGCAGGCGAGGCGCTGGTCATCGCGCTGGACTTGAAGGGTCTGGCCGTCTCGACCGGCGCTGCATGTTCTTCCGGAGCGATCGAACCATCGCACGTGCTGCTCGCGATGGGCCTCGGTCCCGACCGCGCGAAAGCCAGCATTCGCTTCAGTCTCGGCAAACAAAATATGGCGGAGGATGTGGACTTCGCACTGGCGCTGATTCCGGAAACGGTGTCGAGGCTCCGGGACCTTAGCCCCGTTTACAGGTCTGTCTTTTCGAAATGAGGTTCTCGCAGTTTGAGCAATCGGGACCAAAACCGGCAATTTCGCGATGCGGTACGCGAAATTGGAAGAATTCTTGGCCGTTCCCTTACAATTACAGAGTGGGATCGATTGCATCGCGAAGTCTCTGGGATGGGATTCAGTTTTGACACCATAGTCCAAGTTGGACTGGCGATGTTTGGGTGAACTCGATATGAAGGCTGTAGCTGTCGATATCCGTCAATATTTTCAACCGGTGTTCGGAACCCCGCCCTGGAGGGTCAAGCCGGGCGTGGGGAGCTTTCTGACCTTTGAATTCGGTCCGCGCATCAAGACCGGTGGCCACCTTCATGGACGATGGCATCTTTGGATTTACTTGTCGAATTGGAAACTGCTTCGCGGCGAACGCCAGTTAGTCGACTCGGATGCCGATCGGAAACTGATAACGATTTCTACCCGGCGGCTTGAGGGAGAGTCACTGACCGACATCGATTTTAACGCTCGCACGAGAAGGACTACTTTTTCCTTCGGCGATTTTCGGTTGGTGGTTTCGCCCGCTGATTATCTTGACAGCCCCGACGAACAAGATCACTATTGGATTTTTTTTATGCCGGATAACGAAGTGCTAGCCGTCGGTCCCGCCGGAATGCGAGTGGAGCAAGGCGACGCTCCTCATCCCTTTGTAGATGGAAAGAAACAAGAAATAGAAATTCAGACGACTAAAACAAAGCAGGTTAGGTTGAACGATTAACGTGTTTGATTCCCCCGCCATCGCCGTCGCCATGTCGGGAGGAGTGGACTCCTCGGCTGTTGCGGCCATGCTGCGTGCCGAGGGCCGCAACGTCATCGGCCTGACCATGCAACTCTGGAATCAGCGCCGTCTTGCCGGACACGAAGGTATGCCGGAGACAGTCCAGGGGCGCTGCTGTTCGATTGACGACGTTTACGATGCTCGCCGCGTTGCCGATACCCTCGGCATCCCTTATTACGTGGTCAATCATGAAGAGCGCTTTGAGCGCGATGTGGTTCGGCCGTTTGTCGAGGAGTATCTTGCCGGCCGCACGCCCATCCCTTGCAGTCTTTGCAACAATCACTTGAAGTTTGACCAGCTTCTTATTGTGGCGCGGCAGGTTGGCGCTGATCGGATTGCCACCGGGCATTATGCGCAGGTCGTCTTTGACGAGCCGCTCAATCGCTGGCTGCTGAAGCGCCCAGCCGACAAGTCCAAAGACCAGACTTATTTCCTCTTCGGCCTTACGCAGGAGCAATTGAGCCGCACCCTGTTCCCGCTCGGCGGCATGACCAAGCCGGAAGTGCGCGAACTTGCCCGCAAGCACAACCTCGTGATCGCCGAAAAGCCCGACTCACAGGAAATCTGCTTTGTCCCCGGCGGCGACTACAAGCGCTTTCTCGAAGCCTATCTCGCCGAGCAGGGTGATGAGCGAGCCGAAACAGAGATTGCCGGTGAGATGGTTACTACCGATGGCAAGGTCATCGGCGAGCACGCCGGCGTTCACAACTTCACGGTCGGCCAGCGCAAGGGACTCGGTGTGGCCACCGGCTCTCCGCTCTACGTGATTCAAATCAAGAACGACACGCGGCAAGTAGTGGTCGGTAAAGACGAGGAGCTTTATTCGCGCACTCTCCGCGCTCGCCGCGTGAACCTGATTTCGACGGCCGAGCTGCGCGAGCCCATGCGGGTTGCAGTGAAGATCCGCCACAAGCATCAACCCGCGCCGGCCATCATTCAGTCAGCCGGGCCGGACGAAGTCATAGTTACTTTTGACGAGCCGCAGCGTGCGATCACGCCCGGTCAGGCCGCCGTCTTCTACGATGGAGACATTGTCGTCGGCGGCGGTTGGATCGAAAACTCCACGCAGTAAAGACCGTTCACCAACCGCCTGGTTGCCGCGAGTCGGTTACTGACGATTACTTTTGCACAGCCTCATAGCACCTTCGTGGCCTAGACCTGCCGAACAAGCAGAGTTAGGGTTAGTTCACGACGGGACCTTCGTAGTTCTCTCTCCAGTTACGGTCCGGCGTGGGGAGTGATTTATGAAATTCTGGCATTTGTGTTACGCGGCATTGGGGATTGCGGTGGCACGCTGGGTTTTCAAGCGTCAACCAATGCGGGTAACCGATCCGATCGCCCGTTTCCGTACCTCTGGCCTGCTGTAAGTAGTGATTGGTGAAAGGGGCATGGACGCGCCCCGTTGCGCGTCTCCTCGACTTGAGCGCGTTCATGCCCCGTTCCCATCCCTTTTTTGTTAACTCTGGAAGTGCTAGCACCAACGTGTCCCTTCGGTAACTTCTTTTCCATTCCATCTCGCCTAAACTTTCTGTGTGGACCGGCTGCGCCTACACGCGCGCCACAGCGGCATAAAATATGCGACTCAGATTCCCCAGCTTGCGGTTGGTGACGCTCTGTGTGCTGCTCGCTGTGCCGTTGTTCCCGTTGGCCGCTTTGGCGCAAGACGATGCCCCCTCGCTCGGCGACCTCGCCCGCAACCTGCGCAAAAACAAAATGCAGCAACAGCCTCAACAACAGCCAGACACCGCCCTTACGGTGATCGACAACGACAATCTGGCCCAGGTTATGGAGGATGCCAAGAAAGCAAGGCCGGTCAAACAAGACAAGACCGTGTTTTCCATTGACCCTTCCAGCAATAATGTGAAAGTATCGTCACCCGATGTAACCTGCAGTCTGTCCTTCAACGCCCGTGCAAGTTCGCTGCTCATCAAGCCCGTTCTGATCGAGGACTTGCCGCTCACCGAGCTGCTCAAGCTCGACGGCCCCGGTTCCATTCAGGATGAAAATCTGCAGCTCGAAGTATTCAACGGAACCGACTGGGATATTCGCGAAATCACCATTGGCTTGACGCTCGAACGTAAGCCAGGAGAAGACGCCGAAGTGGCCGCGCGCGCACGTGTGATTCCCGCCGCCCAAGGCATTGCGCCAACCGCCGTCGAACGGCGTTCCGACGTAACGCTCCTCTATCACCTCAAGGCCACGGCCAAGCCCTTCAGCACAACCACGTTTCACGAGAATATCGGGATCACTCCCGGCCCCGATGAGGATTGGCGATGGTCGATCGTGGAAGCCAGGGGAATCCGGCCTTCGCAAGCACAGTCGGCGCCCGATTCGCTGCCCGATCCGCTGTTTGCGTTTCCATCGTCGTTACTGTTGGGCTCGAGCGGGCCGGAGCTTGCGCCAACCGCGCCTGTAGTTCCGGACAAAGCGGCACAGAACAAGCCCAGTCTCGACAAGTCCCCAAGCCCCAGCCTGGCTCCGCAGCGATAAAAGCTTGAAACACAGGGGCGCCCGGATTCACCAAGGGAAACGAAAAAGGTGTTTTCCCCTGTGTTCCTCTGTGTCCTCTGTGGTTGAGATTTTTCGGCAGCGTGTCAGGATGCGCTGACGTCAATCGTCGGCAGGAAGCGCGGCTTCTGCCGGGCCTTCGTCAACTGCTCGAACGAATAGGCGATCTTGAGCCGTGTGGGTTCGCTCCAGGCTCGTCCGAAGAACGAGATACCGACCGGCAGTCCCCAGAGATATCCGGCTGTCACGTTGATATTGGGATAGCCGGCGACGGCGGCGGCGCTAGAACTGTTTCCAGCGGCGTGATCGCCATTGATCAGGTCGGTGAGCCATGCAGGACCCGCCGTGGGGGCGACGAGAGCGTCGAGTTTGAACTTGTCCATGATGAAGTCGATGCCCTCAACGCGGCTGAGTCGGCGATTCAGGGCCAGCGCATCGAGATATTCCTTCGATGTGAGCGGGCCCTTCTGCTCCGACTTAAGAAAAATGTCCTGCCCGAAGTAGGGCATTTCCCGGCCGCGATTGAGCTCGTTGAAGTCGATCACATCCTTCAAACTCTTCACCGAAGAGCTGCCGCGGCGAGCGAGATACGCCGCAAGGTCGGCCTTGAGTTCGTAATAGAAGACGGTCAGTTCGCTGTCGTCGAACTTGCCAATGGTGGGAATGTCGGCGGGATCGGCGATCTCCGCACCCGCGCGCTTCATCTCGTCGATGAGCGAGTCCATAAAGTGGTCAACAGCATCGTTGAAGCCACAATATTTGCGCACCACTCCCAGGCGCGCACCTTTGAGTCCCCTGGGATCGAGGAATTTCGTGTAGTCGGGAAACACCTTGCCCCGGCTGTCGGCGGTCGCGGAATCTTCGGGATCCGCTCCAGCCATGGCACCGAGAAGAATGGCGACATCGCGCACCGTGCGAGCCATCGGACCCGCTGTGTCCTGACTGTGCGAGATCGGAACGATGCCGCTGCGGCTGACGAGTCCAACCGTGGGTTTAAGCCCAGCCAGACCGTTTGAAGAAGAGGGACAGACGACCGACCCGTCCGTCTCCGTGCCCACGCCAGCAACCGAGAGATTCGCGGAGACAGCGGCTCCAGTCCCGGAACTCGATCCACACGGATTGCGGTCGAGAGCATAAGGGTTGCGAGTAAGTCCGCCGCGCCCGCTCCATCCGCTGGTGGAATGGCTGGAGCGAATGTTGGCCCACTCACTAAGATTGGTTTTGCCCAGGAGTACGGCGCCGGCCTTGCGCAACTGCGCGGCGACGAAAGCGTCGTTCGGAGGGCGCGATCCCAGCAGCGCCAGCGATCCCGCCGTCGTATTCATGCGGTCTGCGGTATCGATATTGTCCTTGATGAGGACCGGAATGCCATGAAGCGGTCCGCGCGGCCCTTTCGACTTGCGCTCCTGGTCGAGCGCGTCGGCGATCGAGAGAGCGTCGGGGTTGAGCTCGATGACGGAGTTGAGCATGGGCCCGGCTTTGTCGATCTCCTGAATGCGGGCCAGATATTTCTCGGTCAGAGAGCGGCAGGAATACTGGCCGGACTGGAATGCCTTCTGAAGATCGTCAATCGTGATCTCATCGAGCTCGAAGTCCCTTTCAAAATGACCGGCGACCGGCGCGGGCACAGGCGTAGTCGGGGCATCGGCAACGCGGGCCGCGCCGAGCGCCGGGTAAGCAGCCGTCGCAAGAGTCGCGGTCACGCCCGTGCGAAGGAAGTTGCGGCGCGAGTTGTACTTCGGGGCGAGGGGATCGGTAGACATGAGGGCTCCTGCGACGTGGGATGAGTTCGACGTAAGTCCCGCGCGGGAATGTTACAAAGAGTGCGCGAGAAAGGCAAACGCCGGAAACGTTGTCAGTGGCCGCGCGTCAAGCCATTTAAGAATGTAACCTTGGGGCCGCTCGTCGAGACATTGGAAATGTAACCCTAAACCCGCCGTCGTCGCGGCTGTGGGAAAGTGCGAATCGCGCGCTTTTTGCGCGATGTGCAAG
>Ga0208038_1000701_pt1 | contig 23325 bp, 24 predicted proteins | sample June2015DPH_16_1_FD_184714 | JGI IMG/M metagenome (GOLD analysis project Ga0208038, IMG submission 184714) | Peatland microbial communities from SPRUCE experiment site at the Marcell Experimental Forest, Minnesota, USA - June2015DPH_16_100... | ecosystem: Environmental > Terrestrial > Soil >...
GTGTCACCTCCTAGACGGTAGACGCAACCTGCCGTCTAGGAAACACACTTAGCGAGTTAGCAAAAGAACCTACTGCCGATTCATCTGCAACCTAACGGTTGCAGTATTCTCGTCAAGTTTTAATAAAAGAATCTTTGCTAAACGCTCCTCCAACAAGGATCAACCTTAACGGATATTCAGTTGTATTTCTGAGCTTGGAGGTTTAGAAAGCAGATCTTGGCAAGAACTTTCACGTTTCTATTTCGATTTCATTTGTTTTTGGAATCAAGTTCAATGTGAGCAATACAGACTCGCCTCTGCGTGTGATTCGATCTCTGCAAATTCTTGCCCCGTTTGCCTTTACACGACGGATTACCATATTTTTTGGCAGAAAAACTCTGAACGTAAAGTTGTCAATTGCTCCATCGCTACAAATTTTGAGTTTTAGGGTCGAGCTTGAATGGTCAACGTCCACGAATGAAATTTTCGTCCTTGAAATCCACCAATTGCATAACTGTTGCCCATTCGCAAACCACACATTAAGTTTGGAATAATAATCAAGTAGTCTCCTGTATGATTCCGTCCAACCTGGAGAAGTCTGCTCATCAAAATAATCGGCATGCCAATCCATTGTAATTACGCCATTAACATCTGACACTGTTTTTGTGATCTGCTCGCACAGCCGCAAAGTTTCGTCAGGGTCTAGCGTTTTTCCATCTTGAGACAATGCAATGTCTTCAATAACGAGTGGTATCTCAACTAATGGCAAAATTGTTTCTTTGTTCTCGTCATTCGCAAAAAATGGAAGGCAACAACCCATGCTGAATCCCGGCGTAAAGTTATCCCCTATGCTGGTATCATAGGTTAACCCGGACCTAGATTGAAGCCTCCATGTTTGAGGGATCCAAAGTCGGAGGTAATGTTGCCTTATTCCAGTTATCTTATGCCCCACCGTTTTCTCAAGGCGCTCCTTTTCTTCATTAAGCATTTTGCCAGCGTAGGAATAATAGCTACCATGAAGACCAATTTCGCATCCTGCTTTTTCAATGAGCTTGACCAATTTTTCTAACATTTGATCGTCAAGACTGTAATTGCTGTCTTTTCGGCTAGAGTTGTTAAGGAAAAAAAAGGAAGAAGGGGCATGGTACTTGCTTTCAAGATCAATCATGCTCAGAATGGCGTCAGAAAAATCCAATCTTGCTGTTGACCCAGTTGATAAGGCATTCTGCAAAAAGATAGGCAATGAACTGAAAAAGATTCTCTTAAACAATAGAGAGGAAACAGAAAAAATTAAAGATCTTGCTCCTTCAACATATTGACCAGTTTTCATCTGGCGAATCGCGATGTTGCTGAATACTGTTGAATACTTGTACAATGAATCAACATCATGAGTTAAACACAAGGCAATTTCTTTGGATGAAGGATAGTACCACTTATGAACAAAAGAGATATTTTTATTTCTAGCTATCTCCAAAAGGATTAGCATGAAAATATTTTCGAGCATGTTAACGCATGGTATTTGGGTTAAACGTGAATTTTGTAAATCACCTGTAGAGTTTTCATTTGACCCTTTTCCTAAGGACAATCCTCCTGAACAAAGAAAATATGAAATTGTTCTGAAAATCTGAGGTGCAATTAATATCTGAATAGCTTCGTCCGTTTGGTGCCATATTATCCCATTAGAAACTTGGCCCGCTTGGGATAAAATTTCTCCAAAGACTTTGTCACCTTTTTCTGCTTCAACAAACGGAAATTCGAAGAAAAAAGGTATGTGCTTGTGTTTTTCAAAGGAGAAGAAACCTGAAATATTGGGTGGCAGTTTATTTTTTTGACTGAATTTACATTCACGAAAAGCACTGACGGTATCTCCAACAATAATTGAGGCGCAAACTCGGTTTAGTGCAGAATTCCAGTTTTCTTTGTTTTTTATTATTGAGCTTTCAGGTATTACTAAAATATTGTGTGAATTATTTTCGAGATTCTCGAAGTCTTCAATTTGTCGGAAAGGAATCCCTAAGTGGTTCATGAGTTGATTATAGCCGTATTTGACTTGATAGTTATCTGATGAATAAATACTGACAGTCAGAATTTTCATGCGCTACGACTCCTTAAGCGAATTCTCCTTTTAAGTACGTTTTTGACTTCCTGAAAAAAAGAATACAGAATCCCTGCCACATGGCCAAATGATTCTAGAACTAAGAACGGAGGAATCAAGAATGCATAAGAATTGAATTTGTGCGACCGCAAAGTCTTGGCTATTACAATGATCCAAGAAAACAGAAATGGAACAAGGAATAGCACCAAGAAGTGATTAAGGGTAAATACGAATACGAAAAAGAAAAACGGTATGGACGAAAGATAAAAGACCAGTAAAATTTGAATCCAGTAAGTTCGAGCTGACTTAAGAAAACCGCGACCATACCAGAAACATTTTCTGAGAACTTTCATAATCGTATCTGGCACGTCCCCGAAATAGTATATCCCAGCGCCCAACTCAAATTTCCACTTCTTTTCTGCCCCGATAGCCTGAGCTCTTCTCCACAGATCATGATCTTCGCCTGTGACTAGCGATTCGTTAAAACTCAAGTCATCGAAAACAAATCGCCTCCAGAGCATAGGCGAATCAAAATGCGTTTTATTTCTCATAAGAAAGATTTTGCGATAATATAAAGCAGTTCTTCCAACGATGGTCAAAGGTGTTTGGTATTCCATTGCCGGCAGAACTCCCACTACATTGTCATTTAGAAACGGTTCAAGGTTCTTTTCAAGATACTCTGGGCATATGAAATCGTCCGCTCCAACTATGCATAGAATATCACCCCGAGCGCGTTCTATTCCACGATTTAGGGCTGAAGCCACACCAGTGTTGTTCTGTCGAATAAGAATTGCATCATACTTGCTTACTATGTCAGCAGTGTCGTCAACAGATCCATCGTCAACAACGATTACTTCAAAATCTTTGATAGTCTGATTGAAAATTGATTTTAGACATCGCTCTATGAATTCTTCTTCGTTGTAAGCTGCAACCACGAAGGAAAACTGATTTTTCACCATAACACCATTTAAACCTCGTTTTCGTGCCAAGAAGTGCTACGAATCTATTAACTCAATTCACAAATTCAATTTGGCTTTTCAAGAAACATTTCGTTTCCGTTGTTATATATAATATTGCTTGAATTCAGTAGTGGAGTTGGATCTGATATCATTGGTTCTCCGCCATATGGTATCCATAATCCATACTTTACTGTGAACTTGGTAAGGAAAAGGTACTGGCTTTGGAACCCGAGCTTGTTTGTGAGAGAATACAACGGGTTGTCTAGTATATACAAATCGTAAAATCCTCTTTGGTCAACCGTGATAGCCAAATTTGCTGACAAATGACCTTGTATCCAAACTGCCGCAGCAAATTCTGTATTACTTATGTAACTCTGTCTCACAGCAAGATATGGCTCTACTGAAGATTCAGGATGGTATAGAACATACCTGGAACTATCAGGTAGAAGTAAGTTCATTGGAAGACTAAGCAACAGAAATATGACTAATACTAAACCATATGATTTTTTGTCAAGCTTCAATATAGCCAACGCCGTGAATGCGCACAAGAATACATATCCCAACTGATAGACGCGCTCCCATCCACCAAAAGTCTTGTAAAGATATGGAATGAAAGTTGTTGCAAAAGCAGCTAGGTACAACCCTCCAGCTGCAAACCACATTCGCATTTGCAGAGTTTTCTTCTTTTCGATGAGCAAGATAAGAAAGCCTATTCCGGCTAGAGCTAGCCCGAACTCAAACCAACTGTTGATAATTGGACCCAAAGGAGATGCAGTTATATATTGAGTGGTAATACTATATGGAGAAGACAGTATGCTTGGCTTGAAAAAATGAGACAAAGCTGTTAGATTCTCGAAAAAAGGTGAAGTTGGTACCAACGAAAACCAAGCCAATGAAAGACAGAGCACCAAAATAGAAAAGAAAATGCTAAATTTTAGAACATTACTTGACAGCTTAATTTTACTTGTTTTCTTTAACGCATTTGAGTCTAAATAGACGACTGCGGTGAAAACAGCACTAATAATAATTAAGGAATACGTGATTGTGTAATAATAAGTCACTACACCGGTCACAAAAAATGTTAACAAAAGAAGGAAATTTAAACGCATATTGCTAGGTCGTTTTGTTACTTTAAAAAAAACCAGAAATGCGCTCAAAAGAAGTACGGTAGTAACGGCATTACGCATATTATATGAAAAGATTATGAAATATAGTTGAGAATATAAGATGGCACTGAGGGCAGCAAGGTCCCTCCTTCCAAACACCGCCTTAACAGTAAGATAGACCAAAACGGCTCTCAAAGAGGCTATCGCAGTCAACCCGAATTCAAAAATTGAAAGCAAACTAACGCCAGTTGTTAGCGAGAGAATTGATGGCAATAAAGTAGTACTGAGACATGAAAGGTATGGAGTATTTTCTATATTCCCCGCAATCGATATTGCGGAGGGCGTGTTCCAACCATAGACTGCGGAGATTTGTGCGGCTCTAAATTCTCGCAGATTGTCCGTCCCAGAAAATGCTCCAAATCGCACAAAGAGCATTATGCTGAGAGCAAAAGACATTGCGTAAACTGCTAACAAGAAGCAGATTTCCGTGCTGGAATCGTCTTTCAAGGTTTTAAATGATATTACAATTCCGATAACAATACTGGTTACACCGAGCTCCAAAAAAAGAAATGGAAAAACTTGAACGTTCGACAGATACAGTAGAAAGAAACATACTCCAAACAGAGTCAAGGCTAAGCCTAGAAAATGCCCTCGGCGAAGAAGTGAGTCATAAGATCTTCTCATCCTTTAACCCCCACCTTTATGCACATTGTTTGACGGGAATTCCTAAGATGACCGAAAAAATCTTGATAATTTTCTAATCTGAACATTTATTTATGAATCTCAGAATTTTTTTACCGATATCGCTTACTGGATTTGCTTAACTATTCCTTTTGACCGGGTCTATTATCGACTCAATATAGTAGGAGATCATTTTGTCTGTGCGTTTCAGATCTTCGCTGGTTTCTATAGTAACATAATTTAGTCTAGATTTTGCAAGAAAGCCCTTATACATTTTCCTTTGCTTCATGTAGTATTCAAGCGAATCCTCGTTCTTTCTTCTTAATGCTATTCGCTCAGGGGCGTCCAGGTGGAAAATAAGATCTGGACGCGGAGCAATCAATAGCAGGAGTTTTGAGAACGTCTCACTATATATTCCATTGAATTGAAGGCGGACTATCGTATCCGTAACGTATCGATCGCATAGAAGTATAACTCTTCTTCTAGAAAGGTTTTTCAGTGGAACATAGAAGGCGTAATCAAAAATTGAAGAAAATAACCAGACCCATGTCAGCGCACGGTTTTGATGAACATATCTTTCCACAGGTCTCTTTCGTCCTAAGATCAACCATGCGACTCTGATCAGAAAAAAAGACATAAAAATGGACATTTGGTATTGGAATTCTACGTATTCGCATTTGCGACTACTGTTCTCTATCGCCCTTTTTGCATTAAGGGCATGGGTGGTTTTGCCAGTTCCATCCATTCCGGTAAAACAGAAAAGAAAGCTTTTCTTATTCAAAGTCTAGCCCTTCAAAGCTCAAGGCGGAGATAAACAGACTAAATTAGCGCTATTTCAACAGAGAAATAAGGGTAATGTAAACACGAGACATGACAGAATGGACAGTATCAATTGTGAGCGTAACGGTCTCTTTAAGCATAACGCTTAAACCATCGCGTTTCAGACTTGAGACTGATTTCTCGGGAATGACCAAAAATTCAAGAATCAATGGATATCTGGAGGGAAATCTTAAGGTACTCCACTTGTAAAGAAAAGAGTCAACAAGATGAATAAAAGTTCTGTCGCTATTAAAAATTCTGTCCAAGACCTCATCTTCGACTATGTTTCGGTTGTAGACTCGTTGATAAAGTATGTTCGAGTATTGAAGAAAAGAATAAAGTGCCAGAGACCACCCAAACTTCTTTGATGCCTTCGCAGCATATTGTAGATCGATACCCTTGCTTAACACAGACTGGAGGTAAAAAAGGTCTCCAAGGAAATAGTAGTGATGCCCAAAAAAAGAATGTGCACTAGTAATAAGAACCTCATCTTCATTAGACGGAGTTGGAATTTCCATTTCAGCAAAAATAGTCTTTTTCCGTCTCAACCACATTTCCTTTTGATCGAAAAATGTTAATTTGAGATTTCTCCATGTGATTTCGGAATACAGGTCTATCTCTACTGACTCAATGCCCAGATCAAGCAAACAAAACGACTTGTTCTTGTCATCAGCCGTGGAGATTTTGCAACCTTTCCGTCTCAAAGCATTCCTTGCGCCAATTAGGCTTTTTTTGCCCTGCAACAAGAAATCTAAGTCGACACTCCGGTGAGGATACCCCCTTAGACTCTTTATGAGCAAATAATTGAGCCGAGGGGATTCTTCGTTAAATATGCTCAAAGTTGAACTCAAAGCGTGAATCCAGGAGTCGAATGATTTCTCCTCATTATCGAGGAAAACTCGGAGTTTTTCAACTGTGTCTTCGGGAAGGCCTCTGTCAATACTCAAGAGGTTCTTTAAAAGAACAAGTGTAGTTTTGTTTTGTTCAGCTCTTTTGAGAATATAAGTCCAGTCAGCGTGACGGTAGTCGACGTTTTGCAGATTCTTTGAAGCATCTTCAAAAGGATTCGAAAAGCATACAAAAACAAGATTCTCAACCGACCGATCTTTCATTCTCAATTTCTCCCGCATTAAATATCTTTAGATTACTTGCTGGGGTTCTCAGCCACCAAATTACGATATATCGAAATGAATTTTTGAGTGGCAACTTTTGATTCAAACAAATTCCAAGTTTGAGAAATGAAATGTCGCTCGCCTTCTTTTTCTAGCGATTCGATCAGAGCATTTCCCATTCCTTTAGAATCGAAAACTTGAACGATAGAGCAATTCTTAATCATTGCTCCAACCTCGGAAATCCCCCCGGTATTTGTTGCCACAATTGGAATGCCCAAAACTGCCGCTTCAATTACAGCTAATGGCGGATCTGCTGAGACAATTCCAGAAAAACCAGGGTAGACCAGAACGTTGGATTCAGCCATTAGCCCGCTCATGTTTATTTCAATATTCTGTGGCTGCATCACAAAAGCGTGTTTCAAACCTAGTTGTTCGATGGAATTAAGGAAATGCTGAGAATAAGAAGAAACCAAGACAACTTTGCTCAGAGGGACTTTTTTCAGGACGATTGAAAACGCCTTCAAGAAGACGCCTATCCTTGCAGGTTCTGAAGACCCAATAAACAGTATTATGGGAGTATCCTCAGGTACCATCATATCTTTTCTAAAACCAGCTTGATTGGAATTTTTAACGAATTTGCAGATATCCATAAAAGGGTAAATGGTTTCTACTTTGCTCTCATGCAAACCTAAATCTACCATTCGTTTTCTTAAATAATTGCTACTTGTCACAACCCTGTCAACCATGTTAAGTTCCTCCTTTACGAAAAAGTCAGGTGCCAAGGTCCCAACAAACCACCCAGCGATTCTGGATAAGTTCTGCCTTACTCCACCCATACTTAGCAGTCGAACAAATTCTTTGCATGAGATTTTAGGAAGGATACAGATGTACCCGATCATTGGAACCCCTAACCACTTTCGCAACAAAATGAGTGTTATTATGAATGGTTTATTCATAATTGCATTGTGAATGTGAATAACATCGAAATTATACAATTTATGAAGCCTTTTCAGTTCACGTGCAAAAAAATACGGAAGAAGAGCTTTTCCGGGCACTCTATGAATGAAAACGCCGTCTATCTTCTCTTCTAATGGGAACATTGAATTTGAAGACGTGACTATGTGCACAGAGTGCCCTTCTCTAATCAATTGACGCGACAACTCAAAAGCCAGTTTTGCAACCGCCTCAACCCAAGGTGGGTTTATGTCATAGCCTAAGATGCATATGTTCACGAAAAATCACCATTATCTATCTGCTCGGCACGTTCGTTTATTGGTACTAACGCGTTCATTTTGTTTGACGTTGCAGCGTGCTGGAATATATGTTCATGATTTTCCTGTTTACAACGTCCCAACTATATTCCTGCCGGACTGCTTTTCTCGCGCATCGTCCCATGCTTTGTGCGAGTTTCTTATCGGAAAGCAACGAATTTAGTGCACAGGCAAGGGCTTGAGTATTTCTTTTTTCAACAAGTACGCCTGTCTGCTCATTTCTTATGACATCCGGGATTCCGCCAGTTCGAGTCCCAACGACAGGCTTCCCCATCGACATCGCTTCTAGTAAGACAATTGGAAGCCCTTCGCTGAGGGATGGAATGCTTACAACACTCGCTGAAGCCAAGATTTCAGGTAAATATTCATCGGGAACGTGCCCAAGGAATCTCGTGCTGGAATCTATATTCAATTTCACTGATAACGATTCAAGTTCTCTTCTAACTGAACCTTCACCAATAATAAGAAGGGAAAGATTTTGATGTTCTTTTCTGACAGTTGCGAAAGCTCTAAGAAGGTAATCCACGCCTTTTCGCTCAATTAGGCTTCCAATGAATAGTACTATGTCGTCCCCCGCGAATCCAAATTTTTTAGCACTTTTCTCTTTATCGTATTTTTCAGGATCAAATAAAGCGATATCCACTCCAGGAGGAATGATCTCAATTTTTTTGAGGTCTACCTCGAAGAGATCTCTAATTAAATTTCTGTATCCTTCGGTTAAAGCTATAATCTTGTCCGCTTTTTGCAAACACAAGCGCATGACCAAATGATCGTGAGCTTTACACAATGCACCCTCAAAAGCACCGTGGCTTGTATTATACAAATGATATGTTATTATCAGAGGAGTTTTCGTCAATAACTTGCGACATGCAGACAATTCGGAGAAAAACCTCGAAGGGGCATGACTATGGACTATGTCGCAATTAATCCGTCTGAGAACTGGAAGAAGCGTTGGACAAATTGGCATTTCGCCCCAACCTCTTTTGAAGTTAAACAAAACAGGCAGACGAGTGACACCATTCTTGAAAGAGCAGTTCTTGGGAATATCCGAAGTAAGGACTTCACTGCTATGTCCTAGAGATCGTTGCTTTTCAACCAAGGAGGATACATATCGCTCTACTCCTCCAATATGCGGAGGATAAACGGATGCTAAATGCAATATCTTCATGAAAATCAACCATGACTTCAGATTTATAGAGTTGGGTTAGTTATGCAAAAAATAATGGCTTTCACAACTTGTGATGTGCCAAATCACAGACTCGTCAAAGTGCTTCTCGAACTGGGCTAGCCTGGTTGACAAATTTATTTTCCTAAAATAAAGTACATGCATACGACTTCAATGCCACGAGCTGAAAAAACCGTTCATTTGCTCAGGGAATCAAGCCTGCGATTGTACTTGCCATAATAGATTAGGGCTCTTATTCCATTGACCGCCCTTTCGGGCAAGTAATAGACTGGAATGCCAAAGGATTCTAAAGCACTCAAAATTTGAAGAAATTTCTCGCTGCCTGTTGCTGATACCACAATAGGTTTCTTCCGCCCTGAACTTTTCGCTCTAATCTTGTCGACTAGGCTGTTTACATCCAAAGCAGGACTCGGGTAAACCAATAGAAAGACTATGCCCACAGCTTCGCATTCAAGAAGGCAACTGAGAACGTATTCGAAAGTTTCAGCTGTGGCAGCGTATTTTATGTCGATGGGATTAATGATTTCCGAAATTAGTGGAATCCTTTTTTTTAAATCATCTTTTATTGATCGGGGTAATTCAGCGACCTCAAGTCCCGCGTCGACACAAGCGTCAGCTGCAAGTACTCCGCATCCGCCGCCATTGGTTACGATTGCAATTCTTTCAGATGCACCAGAAGGCGTCAAAACCAATGCTTTTGCGAAATCAGTCAACTCTTCTATGGTTTGAGCTCTAAGAACGTGTGACTGATGGAAAGCAACGCTGCATATAAGATCTGAACCTGACATGGAACCTGTATGACTAAGAACAGCACGAGTGCCTACCTTACTTTTTCCAGTTTTCAGAATAACCATCGGTTTTATCTTGGTAATTTTCTTACAAGTATCCATAAATTTGCGTCCGTTTTGTATGCTTTCAAAACAAGCCATAATTACTCTGGTCTCAGCTTGTCTGGATAATTCTTCGAGGATATCGCTTTCATCTAAATTTCTGTTTAGATTGCGATCATATAGAATGACTCTTGATAACCCAATTGATTCTTTAGCCATCATGTTGAGTAAAACTGTTTTAAGAGCCCCGCTTTGAGTAAAAAGGGCGACTCCTCCAGTTTTTGGTTGGTTAAGGAGGGTATCGTCAAGTGATTCTGTGGCAAGTTTGTCGCCGATTGACAATGCCCACATTGGTGTATGATTTAAAATTGTTCGGAAAAACGGTTTTGAAGATGTATACCTAAATAACTGAACAAAGATTTTAGAAAAAGAAACCGAAAATCGTCTTTTTATGGAATTGTTTTTCTGAACGCACATGGCTTTTCCCTCAAAATCAATCTATTCATTTGGTAAAAACCGGATACAAACGTTTTCAATCTTCGTTCTGACATCATTTTGAAGCATGGGAATTACTTTTTGCAGGTGCGCCCTAATTTTTTCTTTATCGTTCCAAACAAGTTCAGCTTTTTGCAGCATTTTCTCGAAAGAAATTTCATTGATATCTATTGCACAATAGTCTAGCCCGAGTTGGTGTAAGAACCCGGTTTGTTTGTGATCATAAGCTACGACAAGCGTCGGAATCATTTCCGAAGCGGCCAAAACCAACGGGTGCATGCGCGAGCTAATTAACATATCTAACGTTGCTAAATAGGTTTTGAATGCTTCAAGTGTTCTCACATTTACTATTTTGACCTTGTCTTGATGAGTCATACGTTTTGTTATTTCTTGGCAGAAAAAATAGTCATCCTCAGCCAACGATGTTATCTCGAGAGGTAGACATAGTACTTCGACGTCATATTTTTCAATCATCCAATCCAGTACTTGACCATGCACTGAAAGGTACTTTTCCTTTTTCTCCTCTGAAACGCTCGAAGCATAAATGCCAGGAGAAATCCCAACTATTTTCCCTAACTTGATTGAATTTAACGTAACCTCAGTATTTTCCTTGCCAAGCAATATAGCAATGTCCGTCGTCTTGATAGATGGTGTCGTTACACCTAAATCCCTGAGAAGTTTAAGAGAAAGATTTTCTCTAAGTAAAATGAAGTCAACGTTGTTTAGAGCGTTTCGTGTAATGAAACGACCGAATTTTGTTCTGAAAGGTCCGACTGAATTAGGAAAGACCAATACGGGTTTTTTGAATATTTTCTTGGAGATTAAAATGCACCAGCTCTTCGAAAAGAGAATGAACCACCAAGTCAATTTCCAAGTGATATTGTAGTCGAAATAAATAGAACCTTCTTTGAAGTTCTCGTCTGCTGTGGATACAATTAAGTCGGCTCTTTTGAGTGAGTCAAGTGTTTCAGAACGGTAAAAGCTTTTTATTCGGGCGTTAAGCAGCACGCTTGATATGAGTGAAAGCGTTGTTTGTAATCCCACTACGAGGGTAAATGCAAGTAAGTATAGCTTGTAAATCCATGATTTCCTACTTTTTTTGTTCTTTGTTGCTATAGAGTCTGCACTCTCATATGGTATGTTGACTAACGGAGGGGTTATTTTGAGGTCTGGTTCTAAGTTTTTAAGTGTTTCAACATCTCCCGTACTTACTGAAATATATGGATCACCGTAGATTCGCTTGAGTTCAGAAACTTCAGCTTTGAGAAGTGCGTAAGTCCCTATGTTAGTTGTACTCCCGACATGGATTATATGAATTCGAGTGCGTGCAACCAAATGCAATTTCTCCAATAAATTATAACAATAGGAGGGCTCCAGTGATGAGTCTGAAGTAAGCTCGCAGCAACGGATAAGGAATATACTTCAACATCCAGCCGAAACGAGCCGCAGATGATAAATATATACTGATTAAAGGCAAGATAGCTATTAAATAACGCACACCGTTAGGTGATTTCGGCTCTGGAATTACGGCAGGCGTTTTTTTCCCCATTTGCCGCAAAAATTTTACACGCGCTCCAGTGGTTTTCTTGAAGTTCAAGTTGAAAATTTGTGATTGCTTTATCAAATTGCAATCAATACGTTGATACTTAATCTGACCACGTGCCCTTGCCGAACTCAGGAATTTTTTCCCTTGTTCTGTTCTTGCGATAATTGCGGTTAACTTCTTTTCTTGGTTCATAATTCGGAGCAACCAGGGGTCTCCTACTGAAACGTCAGATAACTCGTTAGTTGCATCCCTGCAAAGCACACATGCAATAGGTGTGAAAAAGAACGTTCCAAAGATACAGTCCCAATAAAGATTATATGGAATCGTAATCTTGTCGCCATTTTTCAAGATAATAACCATTTTACCAAGCCCTTCACCTTCTCGATATTTCAAAGATGAAACATCATTTGCATTGATGGCTGCTTTTTCAAGCACGCTTTGGATTGCGTTAAACGAACCCAAGTGTGCACAAAAGAGTCCGATATGAAGAACAATTTTCTCTCTTAATGACTTATTTGCTAATTCGGCTTTCCTTATTCCATGAATATGACAGGGAAGCCCCACAACTGCGAACTCTCCTTCACTTTCTAGCAGAGTTTTAATTTGAACATTAATTGGAGCAGGGCAATATTTGGAACCAGAAGCTGAGAGTACATCAGCTTTGTTATATGCCAAGATTGCCTCGGGTTCCATAGGGTTGCTACTGCTCAACCTAACGAGAAGAACGCCGTCAATCATCTTCTCTTCAAGGGCGTTAATCAGTAACGCTGTGACAATACCTCCAGAAGAAGCATTCCACCGCAACTTTTCATCCGTAGAGTATCCAACAGAGCATTCGATGAAGTTGCCGAGCAAACGATCACTTGGGACCTTCCCGAATACAAATTTGTTCAGTTCATCGAAGTCGAGCAAATTACTGGGGCAAACTTTCACGCAAATTTTACACCCTGTACATTTGGAGGCATCAACAAATGGACGGTAAATGCCAGCTTCTATTACCATATTTATCGCGTTTGTGGGACATAAGCCAGCACAGGTTCCACAACCAGTGCAAATGCAACTTACGCCGATTTCTTGGACTGAACCTTGACTTTTATATAAGCTGGAATTGCAGAATTTCTTTTCTTCAGGTACTTTAAGTTTCTCTGAGGTTGGGATACTTTTTTTGATTTCGACACCCTTTAAGACAGCTTCGATGCTTGCATCGAAGAAAGCAGTCGCGGAGTTGCATTCTCCCAAGTTAGGTTTTGTCAAAGCTCGATCACAATCTTCAAATATAAAATCCATTTCTCTTCACAGAATATAATTTATAATGCCCGCGCCTGTCGTCTAATTCAATACTAATTCTTTAAAGTCGGTATCGTTCATTCCATATACGTTGTCTTCCAAGTTCCAGAACGATCGCCTCTTCTGAAATCCAAGAAACCTAACAATATTCCTCTGAAAGTGTAATAGCCGTCGCTTCCCATTACCATGAACACTATGGACAAAAAGGGCAACATTGAATATAATAAACGCACCATAGGTGGTGGATTTGTAAATGATAATGCTTGATAGATGCCTGCAACAGTTTTTCTTTTGTAGAGTTCCTCTTTTTGTCCTGTCTTAGTTCTCTCTGTCTCTGCGAAGCAATCGTCACAAAAAACGACCTTATTGCCTAATTCAAGTGCCTTAAACATAATTAGAGTGTCTTCTGCTTTGCACGGTTTTAATGGTAATATCTGACGTAACAATTCAGTGCGTATTAACATTAGTTCTCCACTTGCCGCTAGCGGGAAGAGTTTTCTAACCGGATTGAAAACAGCAAAGAAATTCCTTTGAGGACCATCTTTGACTAGTTCCGTCGCATAGGCAATCCCAACTTTTGAGTCTGCAAATTGCTGTAGCATCGAGCTGAAACCCGTGATTTTGGTGTCAACATCATTGAAAGCTACTATCTCAGCATTTTTAGGAATGAGATTGGCTTGAAGAACAAAATTTATTGCGTCATATTTTCCAATCGGAACTCTATAGACTACATGAGGCTGACGCATATTCTCTCCGCATAAAACAATAAAAGGCACTCCTAACCGTGTAAGTTCAACTGCCTTTTCGGTTACATGCGCCCTGTCTCTCGCGAGAACCACAAAAAACGGCACCATGGCGCCATCCAAAACCTGCCCAGTTTGTTTCTTGTCCACTTTAATCGCTTTGGCACAAGCCATAATAAATCCTCACAATCAGGGCTTTTTGCAGAGAAACACTTCAGTCCAGAAACTCTTCAGCAAGTGATGGCGCAACTTATTAGTAACACAATCAAAAGTACTAGCTCAAACTTATTCTATTTGGGTCTGCCAAAAAATTGGGAGTTGTAACCCATGCATCACGGTCAGAATTAAGGTGGTTTAGAAGGTCCTCGTACGCAGAGATATCATGATTTTTCAACAAGTCATATTCAGGATGTGACAGGAAAACGCAACAACCGCTCAGTTCCTTTATCGTATCGAAAACTGAAAGCCACAAGTCGACAACTTCGCGAGGTCGCAATCCAACAACAGAAAGCAGCTGATGGTCTTGGACCACTGTTAAGGGAATCTCGACTATTCCAGCAAGAGAAAGCGGATAAATTGTTCCTAAGCCGTGCGGTCGCATAGTACGAGGATGTTTGGTTTCCCAAGTTGGTATGGAACTGTCATAACTGTAGCCCGCTTCTCTTAATCCTTCAAGAATGCTTTGATTGTGTTGGAGCAAAGGTGCCCTGAATCCTTCTATAGGATGTTTTGTCAATCTCTCAAGGGTCTGCTTTGAGTCACTAAGTCTTTTGTTAAGCTTTTTTCCCGACAAATTGAAAAGCCGTCCGTCATGCTTTGTGTCATGAGATCCGATTTCGCCGTTGTTTTCGAGCTTTTCGATTATGCCATGATCTAAGGAGTACTCTTTGGCTGGAACAAACCACGCTGATGGCACATCATAATTCTCTTCAAGTTTTTTTACTCTTATGGATTTTTTAAGACCTTCTTTTGTGTCAATGTCATGAGTTAAGACTGAAACACAGACTCGACGATTCCAAGTTTTTCTGCAAAGTTTTTTTCTTGATAACTGCTCGATCACGTTTGCAAGTGCAAATCTTAAAGCATCCATCGGCAAGACATCAAAGAGCTTTGAGTTCTCATGTCTATTACTCCTTTTCATGAAGCGATCTCTGACTCGTTTAGGCACAATGTTATAGGGAAATGGAAAGGAAGTCGCAAGGCGATACATTGCTGCTGACTTGGCGGTGAGTGTTCGTTGTACTATCCACTGGTACTCTTTAACAAAGTCAAATTGGGGGATTATTAGACCATCATTTGCATCACGGTTTGATAATTCACTATCATATAATATGCGTGGAGTAATTTTTAGACTAATCTCAGGTGTCGCCTTCACAAGAACCTGCGTCGCGGGTTTTGTAACAGTCTTCGGAATGAAGGGCTCATCCATGCAATCAAGACTATCCGCACTTGATGGGATCAGAATCGTCTTTTTGGCTGTATCAAGCGGTTTTCTTCCGTAGACTATAACAACGTCAGCGACTTCTGGAGAAACCCAGCTGACATTCCAAACTGATAAGAGTTCGCGGATGACAAATGCATTTTTGAGATTAGCATGAATAGCTACCTTCAAGAAACCACCGTTGAAAAATGAATCGTTATTTCGGATGATTTATTTCTTGACACCCAACTTCAAATAGATGAGTGGTCCAACTATTTTCCACCAATCCCTAAATGGGGAAATCTGGGAATAACCGCCTTTATGTCGATGAGAGTACACCTTGGAAACTGGGACCTCCTTTGTTCTATAGCCCAAAGTGAGAGCCTTGTAATGGATGTAATATTCCAATTCGTAGTTATCTAGCCAACTCTGCCATATGTTAATATGTGGATCTTCAAGAAGCTTCAGTTTGTATGCTCTAAATCCGTTGGTAACGTCTGTGCATCGAACATTGGTAAATAGGGTCCAGAAGATAGGATAAAGACGACTAAAAACCCCTCGAATTTGAGGGTTGTTTACACGTTTTCCGCCTTGCAGAAACCGAGACCCTTGGACGTAATCGCAATCTTCTTTCAATAGCGGTTCGAGAAGACGAGGAATTTCGGCGGGATCATCTTTATTGTTACCTGCCAAAACAACAACGATACCATACTTCTTGTTATCCAGCGCATACCGCAAACCCTGTTTTATGGCATACCCAATTCCCTTTCTCTTTGAATTTCTGATTATGTGGACAGGCACGTTGCAAGTCGTTTTCTGTATTCTGTCTGTACCATTCTTGCTGACTTCGTCAGCTACTACGCATATTTCATCAACGACTTTTTCTTTAAACTTACTCAGAACTTTCAGCATGTTATCATTGTCACGATAGACTGGAATAATTGCGATAGTTCCAAATTGGTTAAGCTCTCTCATCCTTTTGATCTATAACCTCTTATGACTGCGGGATTTCCACTGACGATAGCCCGATCAGGCACATCCTTAGTGACCACGGAACCCGCCCCCACCAAAGCTTCTTTCCCGATTGTCAGACCAGGGAGTATTACGCTGTTTGCTCCCAAAGCAGCTCCAGATTTAACAAAGGTCTTAAGGAGAGCCCATTCTCCTTTGACTTTTGGGTACTTGTCATTGGTAAAAGTAACATTAGGTCCCACGAAAACATTATCCTCGATCATAACGCCTGTAGGAATGAAAACGAAAGGTCTTATTTTGCAACTGTCGCCGATAATAACTCCCTCTTCAACATAAACGAAGGAATCGATTTTGCAGTTTTTACCGATTTTGCATTTGTACAAATTCACTTGATCGTGGACGACGGTTCCTTCGCCGATTTCAACGTCCCTTAGCACAGAATGTTTGGTAGTTCTCGCCACACAACTCCCCACATACTCTTTACCATCCTTTCTTCAGTCGCTGATTTCTTCAGATATTCAAGAACTGCCACATTGCTGGCACCCACTGATCCTGAATTTTTATAATTATTTTTGTCGTGGATACTTTCAGCAAAATGGCTGACCTCATCAAAAATCGTGTTGTTCTGTTTTACGTCGAGGCTGTAGTTGCCGCCGTTATTGCCTTCGTATATCCTTATCGTCTGATCTAAGCAGTTCACGATCGCGCTTTTTTTTTCGCCCATGATGCTCAGTTCCCTTACTTTTCCCGGCTGCAGCCAACTCAATTCCACATGGGCCATTATTTTGTTACTAAACTCCATTGTGATGTGCGCTACTTCTTCTAACGCCTTTCGCCTGTATGCTCTTGCGCTGCAACTGACTTTGAGGGGCCATTGCTGTAGCAAGTAATTCATGATGTCAACTGGATGAGGCCCTAAGTCGAAAATTATGTCTCGACCCAATGGCGAAGGCATGAGCGTTGTCCATTGCATTTCCAAATAATACAAATTGCCAAAATAGTTCTGAAGGATAAACATCCGAAGCATTTTCATGGCGTTGTTAAACCTGTAAATGTGACCTACCTGCAGACACAGATGTTTTTTTTCAGCAACATCACACAATTCCCAAGCGTCTTTAGCATTCAGAGCCATAGGTTTCTCAAGCAAGACATGCTTGTATTCGTTTAATGCCCTCAAGCAAAATTCATGATGGGTTTCATTCGGCGTGCATATGTGAACAGCGTCTATGTCGTTTGAGCAAAGTAGATCAGTGTACTCTGAGCTCAATTTCTCCTTTCCTAAGTGCAGGTTTTCCTTGCAGAAGATTCAGGTTGTCGTCTTTCAAATCGCATACTTTGGCTAGGTGCACTTTCGCGTTTGTTTTTTCAAGCTGAAGATATTCGCTTATTACTTTCCGACCCCAATAGCCTGCGCCGAGGACCCCAACATTTATCGATTCTTCCATTTCACATATCTCCCTTCTTTTCGAAAAAATCATGAATTCTATCAGTAATGAACGAGATTTCATTCGATGAAAGTTCTGGATAAATCGGAATGCTTAAGCAGGTTTTGCAGAGCTCTTCAGATTTGGGATAAAGTCCCTTTTTGAAACCGAACATTTTTCTGTAAACTGGTTGCAGATGTATTGGAAGCTCATAATGCACTCCGCACATGATTCCGTTGCCTTCAAGCCAAGTCTTCAGATGGTCTCGACATCTTGTTCTTATAACGTAAAGATGGTAAACGGGCGAGACTGCACCTTCGCTTCTTGGAGGCAGAACAATTCCGTCGACATCAGATAACAGACGATTATAGAGGTCTGCAATTTTCCGTCTCTGCTCATTCCACGCGTCCAGTCGCCTAAGCTGCACCCGACCAATTGCGGCATTTATAGTGTTCAGGCGCGCTGTGTAGCCAACCATGTCGTGAACGTACTGGCTTTTTCGTCCGCAGTCACGCAGTTTTGATGCCTGTTTGGCAAGCTTCTCGTCGTCAGTCACTATCATCCCGCCGTCGCCTCCAACAGTCATGTTCTTGGAAGGGTAGAAACTGAAGCATCCAACGTCGCCCAAGCTTCCAGCTTTCCGTCCCTCGAGCAACGCACCATGCGCTTGGCAAGCATCTTCGATAACCACTAGGCTTCTTTTCTTGGCAACTGCATTTATCGAATCCATATCCGCAGGATAACCATACAAATGCACAGGAATGACCGCTTTCGTTTTCGCATCTACAGCTTTGCTTAACATCTCAGAGTCGAGCGTATAATTCTCTAAATTGATGTCCGAAAAGACAGGCAAATTATTGGCGTGAATAATCGCATTGGCAGTGGCGATAAACGAAGCCGGAGTAGTCACTACACGACGATTTGGACCAATACCCGCAGACAACTGAGCAATATGCAACGCGTCAGTTCCAGAATTAGTGGACACTGCATAGTCGGTTCCACAGTACTTAGCAAATTCTTCCTCGAATTTCCAAACACTCTCACCCAAAACAAACCGCTCATTTCGAAGAGCCTCGACTGTTGCCTCTTCCATCTCTCTATCAAACACAGGCTTCGCTAAGGGAATTTTCAACAAAGGAACTAGAAGCGCCCCTGCTGACTCCTTCAAATTAGCGATACCGCCTGCAAACCAGAATGTATTTCAACGCTCATTTCATTTCACCAACACTTAAACAAACATGGAATTAACGCGAACCAAATTCTAGAAAATCTCTACAAAAAACCATGAAACCGTTTACACAACAAATTAGGATGCACTTGGAATGGCAATCTGCGTCAAATTAAGCTGAAGACTGACAAAGCGATTGTTAAATTGAATAGAATTGTTTTGGGCATCGTATATCCAAAGCTCCAAGAAAATCTGATAAGAGAATGCAGTGCTGTTCACGTCCCAAGCAGCAGGTTTGTCCACACCAAACGCGAGGCCATTTACCGTTAGCGTTTTTACCATGGATTGATTGCCCAAAACGTAAGCATCAGTCACCGAAAAAGTCAATGGACTTTCCCATGTCCCGCCGTCTTGGACAAAAAAGCGATATTCATACAACGGCGCAAGAGGACTGGATGTTGCACTGGTGCTGTCGGGCAACTGGTCGGTTTGATTCCCAAACTTCACATACAACACGTAATAGGTCGAAGAACCCAGATCATTGCCAACCCCCACGATGACCGAATAGTTCTGCCCCACAACAATGTTGTAAGGATAGTTTTCGGCCATACCATTTGAATTCAACAAGTACAGCTCCGAAAACTGTTCCCCTCCTGGCAAGTGTATGACCTCAACAAGTGCAGGCGTGGCAATGAGCAACACGCCAATCAAGCCCACCGCAGAGAACAGTAGCTTGTATTCTTCAAGTTTCACGGGTTGGTTACCTCTGGCTTTGCATCAGACAAGTTTCTAATGTAACGGCGTTTCTGCCATCTCCAAACCAAGAACCATACACAGACAAACACAACCGCGCCTAGAAATGAAAATATGATTGTTGAAGAAAAAGAGGCATTGCCAGAAACTGAAGCTGTATCCTTTGCATCGACAGCAGCTGCCTGGCTCTGTGACGCAACCAAGATCGCGCTGTCCACATCGCTTGCAACGGCAGTTAAGTTGCCAGCTCTATTAGCCATTTCCGCTTGTGCCAAGAAACCCGCAGCATCATTCAATTCCGCAAGCAGAGCCGTAACGTTTGCCCCAGTGTGCTCAGCTGCCAAGACAGCGTTAAAAGCTTGACCAACCGCCTGCTCTGCATCCGCCAAACTTGAAGAACTTTGAATATCACCGGAAACACAAAAACATCGATCAGAAACAAAACCTGACGCAACCAACAAAAACAAAAATGACAAAGCCCAAGTTTTAGCGCCGATTTTCATTCTCCAAACCTCCAATCGTGGGTTGATTCGTTTCTGCACGGAACCTGATTCAAAACAAGAACCAGTAAAACCATATGTTCAATGTTCAATCCGCATCAGCGACGATTCCCGACAAACGATACGCACAAACACGTTTTTTCCTAGCTGACGCCCTGTTCAAAGTGTTTCTTGTTGTTCACGCACATACTTTCAAGCTGCAGCCTGCTCTTCTCAGTCTCGATGGCTTCTTCGCCTAGTCGCCGTACCCGCGTCAGATATTCAGTGTACATTTGAAGAAACTCCTTTCCCTTCGGAGTAATCAAATAAAAAGAATCATCAAAAAACTCGACCAACCCGCTTTCCAACAAACTTTGAAGGTAACGTTCAACCTGGACAAAACTCAAGTTGGCCTGATACATTATCCTGGTCTTCCGTACCTTAACGGACGTAATACTAAGTATCTCACGAACAATATCCAATTTGCCCCGATTCTTATTCTTATCATTTCCATAAGGAAACAACACAACAAACACCCCTTCATTACTTTGAAAAACCAGAATCCAAGCAGAGAAGAGAAAAAATTTCCGAAAACTAATGTTGGCTCTTAACTACAGATGGAGCCAGCCTCTACCACACTGCTTCAGCTGCATATTCTTTTCCAACTTCCGCTTCGGCAACTCCTCTCTAAACCTTCGAGCGCGACTCTGCTTGTTCAAAACTGTCTTGGCAAATTTCGTCCACCCGCCCACCGAGGGGCAAGAACCCAAAACCCGTTCAACATCTTGCACTCTGTGAGAGCGCAGAATCTCCCTCAGGTCTAACGCCTTAAAATCCCTTGTAGCCTTGATAACAGTGCCCCGTTCAACAAACAACAACGAGAAACTCTTACTCGCTAAGTCCTCAGCACGAACCTTATCATCGATGCTACCGCTCCACAGCAACCTCCACTCCTCTCTGATATCATCCGCCAGCACACGCGGAACCCCCTCCTCACGCGTTAACACTAAGTCATCCCCCCGTGCCATCCGGAGCAGAAAAGTACCCGCGAACCCGAGACCCACTTCTCCTCAAATTCGGATTCAAATAGCATCTACCAAGTAACACTGCAAAGGTTATAAAACATGTAGAACCGAAAGTAAGGCTCTGAAGATACTGCTCAAAGAGCATACACTTCAGATACAGCTCACAAATACTGATTAATCGCTTCGGTTTTTCTAGAAAAATCAACCCGAAAAATACAGAAGCACAAACTAATTGAAGCTCTACCGAAGGTTCTGCTTGACTTAAATACGCCCTAGCCAATACATCAGTCCAGAACAACCTTGGACATCGAAAGTTTCCTCGACATCCTCAAAGACGGAGAATGGCACAACATACCTGAGTTAGCAGACCAAATCGAAATTCCAGCAGACAAACTCACTGAATTCTCACAGTTTCTCTCCAAACAAGGCATAATCGAATATGAAGAAAAAACTCAGAGAATCAAGATTAAACCCGAATGGAAAGAACTGATCCCAGAGGAAAAGGAACCCACAACTGAACCCAAAATCACGGTCGCCACAATCATCATCCCGCCAGAAACAACAGTCGACATTCAAAACGCGCTTATCCACAACGCTACCAAGATTGAACTCGAGGTAACCCTAAGAATAAACGGCAAAATCCAAGAGGTAGTCATAAACCTTTAGTTATTCCTCGATAGAAGCAAGATCCCGCGCCTTTCTAAGAGCCGCCAAAAAAGTTCTACCACGCTCCGAAATCTTGTACTCGGGCTTCCCATCAGAACCGTCCGCTTCTACTATGAAACCCTTTCTCACAAAATCACAAAAGTAACTGTTAAAGCGCTCATAATTCAAATTGGCCTTATACATTATTCTCATCTTTTTCTGAGGAGTTAAGGTTGCCTCTAAAATATCGACAGTAATAGCTCCCCAACCCCGTTTCCGCACGGAAACCTTCTCCTTCCCATCCCAATCTCAGGAAAACTCACTTAGAAAGCATCACGATATTAGGGGGAAACAGATAAAAAACTACCGAAAAATGGAATCTCACGTTATCATAAACTGTAGCGAACCCATCAGAACGACATTCTTAACCGAAAACTAGACTACTACGAGCACCGTACGAATCAACGGCAAAAACAAGAAAGTATCCGTCAACGTCTGATTTCGAAGAAGCAATTTGAAATCTTCCCTTCTCCCGTGCCCCTTTTCTCCTAAAACAAGCAAAAACACCAAAAAAGCATATAAACCATATTTCCAAAAACGTAACATATTAAAAACACAGTTTTCATAATTACCTTATACGAAAACCCTAAAAACCCCAAAATCTATATTCTGCATTAATAAAGCCCAAATTCAAATGCGGAGTATATTTTGGCAAGAGACCTCAGGGAGACACCGAATCAAATGAAGCCTTCAACTAAAAAAATCTTAGTTATCGGCATTATTGTGCTTTTTATAGCTTCAATAGTAGCGAGCGCGCTCGCTGGATACCTATAATTTCTTGTAATTCCTAGACTTTTTCTTAGACTTTCTTATCATAATTATACGGTATTCATAAGCTAATGTGAAAATTATATCTTAGATAAGGGTTCTGTCAAGTCTGCGTCTGTTGAGTGTTCATGTCAACTTCCGTCTGTTCACTTATTTTCTGTTAGCTAATAAAAGATTCATAGGTTTTACGTCACCATGTACAGGTGGAAAAGCATTCAATAGTTGGTGGTATCTTTTAGAGCCATCAGGCTTAGATGGGAGTTCAGAAATGGGAAAACTGAAATAATGCGCTATATTGTACTCTGAGAGGCAGTAGCGAACTCGGAATCTATCTTTGTAAATATCAACTTTCACGTTAGTGTAGCCTTGTGATTTAATGAATGACCGCAACCTTACGGTTGCGGTATCTTCAGAAAAATTATGGATGCTTAGATTGTTCTATGTAGCGTTTGATTGTTTCAGCATTGACCTGGCCAATTGAACGGTAGAATTTACCTCTCGA
>Ga0208038_1000703_pt1 | contig 23279 bp, 18 predicted proteins | sample June2015DPH_16_1_FD_184714 | JGI IMG/M metagenome (GOLD analysis project Ga0208038, IMG submission 184714) | Peatland microbial communities from SPRUCE experiment site at the Marcell Experimental Forest, Minnesota, USA - June2015DPH_16_100... | ecosystem: Environmental > Terrestrial > Soil >...
TGTGGCAGGACCACTTCGAAGAATCGCGCGAGCGCCTCTTCAGTGACCTCCACACCGCCAGGATACTACGCGCGATCTAACTTGGCGTGGACCCTTAGCTTTCATTTAAACCTTTGATGCCTGTTCAGGCTGCCTTTTTGACTGCCGGATAGCGGGTTCTCGGCGGTTTTCGGGTCCCTTTCGGGCGTCCGGGGCCGGGCGTCTGGGATTTCGGTGGACTGGCTGGTGTTCCGATCGTCGCACGAAGTCGCCGAAACCCCCGTCGCACTCGCGCCGGGGTGAGCTGAGTTGGGTCGCGGGCCGTTCCCAAGGGAGCCGGAGATCGGCGACGAGACCTCGAGCGAGGCGGACCTCGGTCAGAGCAGCAACGACGAGCCAGGTCCAACGGTCCGCCTGTTCAGGCGTGCAGAGCGACGGCGTGGTCCAGCCGAGGGTACCCTTCACGAACCTGAACCCGTGCTCAATATCAAATCTGCGTAGGTAGGCACGCCAGCACCGGTCGAGGTCGGGCTCCCCCTCACCCGACCACCACAGCCAGAGCGTCTTCTTCGTGCGGCCAGCCGGTCTCGGCAGGTGCTCGACTTCGATTCGGATCACGCTGCCTTTCACGATCGGCGGTGCATCGTGACCGGCCCAGTGGCGGCGCGTGAAGAGCTTCGGGTGCATGCCGTGCCAGGTCGTGACCGTGACGGTGCCGTAGCGGGGATCGGTGGCGAGAAGGCTCTGCGACGGCGTCGGCCAGGTCACAGGGTCGGAGCACTTCCAGGCTTGCCGTGCCGTGGAGGCCGTCCGCCGCTCTCCGGTGGTCGGTTGGGGCGAGGAGGAGGATCCGCGTAGAAGACGTCGTCGCGGATGCGGCAGAGGACCTCGGCGCGAGCGCCAGCAAGGTCGTGACCGATGGCCACTCCGTCATAGCCGGCGTCGAAGACGAACAGCGGCACCTCGCCGTCTTCTGGCAGGAGGCCGACGAGGCGACGGATCTGTTCGACGGTGGCTGATGTCGCGTCACTCCCCGGCGGGATGCGCATGGCGTCGACCGGTGCGGTCCAGCTGTCCGGGGCCCATGAGAGCTGGGAGATCCACTGATAGGACCATCCGGCAACGATTGGCTGGCCGGCTGAATGCGTGGAGGCCGAGTAGTAAAAGCCACGACCTGGGCTCGTCTCCGCGTCACAGCGCGCCCAGGTGGAGGCATCGACTGCGAAGACCGCCGGCCAGTCCACTGGTCGGTCGGCGACAAGGAGCCTGCGCAGCCGGTCCTCGTTGACCCGTCCCTTGCTGAGTGCCTTGTAGAGGCTGCCGTGGCTGCGGGAGAACTCTGGCTCGAGGCTGAGCGAGGGGATCGAGGAGACGGGGCCCACGCCGCACAAGACGGCGTCGCAAAGCTCGAAGAGGGCGTCGCCCCAGGAAGTGAAAGAACCGTAGAGCTGCTCGCGGAACGAGCGAAGCGCCTCGTCGTCGTCAGTGACTGCCGATAGTATGGATCCTATCGGATGACTATTGGTGGATGCCCCACTCGGGGAGAATGGACGTGATGGCCCGAGGAACAACAGCCAGTCTCGCCGACTACGAGCAGCGCTATCGGGAGATTCTCGGCGAGCTCACCGAGATCGGCTTCATCCGCTCGGGCAGCGTGGCCCTCCGCTACAACTACTGCGGCAAGGCGAACTGCCGTTGCCACGCGGATCCGCCGCATCCGCACGGGCCGTACTTCCAGTGGACTGCCAAGGTCGGGGGCAAGACGGTGAACCGGCGCCTCAGTGCTCGAGAAGCCGAGCTCTATAGGGAGTGGATCGGGAACGACCGGCGCCTACGCGCCCTCATCGACGAACTCCGTGTTGTCGCAGAGAAGGCGACCAACATCATCCTCGAACAGGCATCAAAGGTTTAAATGAAAGCTAAGAGAGGCCGCGCGGATAGGAAAATAGGGCTCTGAGCAGGTGCTTCGCTGCGTGAGAGTCCGGCGGCGCCGGGCTCAAGCAGACAGCGGGAGGCGGGTCTCGTAGCATTGGACCGTGACCACGACACCGACGACCCTGCAGATGAAGGTGACGCTTGCTGGCATTCGTCCGCCGATCTGGCGGCGGTTGGTCGTTTCCGGTGAGACGACCCTTGCGCAGCTGCACGTCGTGCTGCAAGTGGCGATGGGCTGGCAGGACTGCCATCTGCATTGCTTTCGCATCGACGGCGTCCGCTACGGGCCCGCCGACGATGGGGGGTTTGACCTCGACGATGCCGACGAGTCGACGGTCACCGTCGCCGAGGCGTTCGCGACAGCGCGGCGCGGCGTCTATGAGTATGACTTCGGCGATTCCTGGGAGCATGAGCTGCTGATCGAGAAGACCGACGTTCCCGTCGTGTTCAGCGGGGTCGCCACCTGCACCGCCGGCAAGCGGGCGTGCCCGCCCGAGGACTGCGGTGGCATCTGGGGCTACGCGAACCTGCTCGATGCGCTTGCCGACCCCGCCCACGAGGAGCACGAGGAGCTCCTTGAGTGGGCCGGCGAGGACTTCGACCCAGAGGCATTTGAGCCGAAGGCTGTGAACGCCCACCTCGAGCGGCTCTCTTTCAGCCGAAAGAAAAGGAAGTAGACCGGCGCCACCTAGCAAGGTCACCAGCCGCCCTTCGTCAGGTCATGGCGAGTTTCATCTCGGGTGCAGACAACGCAGACGAGAAGTGGAGGTCCGCCACCATCACGCGCGCGCTCGATCCGCAAGTGCGAGAGGCGATATGGGCAGCAGTTGAGCCGCTGCTGCCGGTGCCAGAGGACGATCATCCGCTCGGCTGTCACCGCCCTCGGACATCGGACAGGGACTGTTTCGTCGTCATCTACGTGGGGCTTTCGACAGGATGTTCCTATGAGGACGCCGAGCGCCTCTGCGGCAACAAGGTCTCCGACACGACCGTGCGGTCGCGGCGTGACGAGTGGATCGCCGCCGGTGTTTTCGAGGCGATCGTTGCCGAGGCGCTTGCCGCCTATGACCGGATCATCGGCCTCGATTTCTCAAATGTCGCCCTCGACGGCAGCTTGCACAAGAGCCCCTGCGGTGGCGAGGGCACTGGCAAGAACCCCACTGATCGGGCCAAGCTCGGCTGGAAGTGGTCGATCCTTACTGACAAAAACGGCATCCCCTTCGCCTGGGCGACCGAGGGCGCCAACCGGCACGACTCCGTCCTGCTCGCGCCGACACTCGACGAGGCTGCGCGGCGTGGCCTGGTCGAAGAGATCGAAACGCTCTGGCTCGATCGCGGCTACGACTCGAGCGTGACGACCGAGCACTTGGCCGCGCGCAACATCGGCGACGCGGGGATCGCCAAGAAGCGCAGGAAGAACTCGGGTAGCGGAAAGGCCAAGCAGCCGATGGGGCTTCGCTGGCCGGTCGAGCGAACGAACTCGTGGTTGTCGAACTTCGGCCAGCTTCGCCGCAACACGGACAGGAAGGTGATCCACCGGCTCGCTCAGCTCGCCCTCGCCGTCACCTGCCTGCTCACTGCAAAGCTCGTCGACTGGAGAAACCGGTGGTCACCAGCGATGGCGCCTATCCGCTGAGGCTCTTAGCACACTGAGTCTCGGGCAAACTGCTCTGTGGCCGCCGCTCGTGAAAGCGCCGCCACTTCGCGGAACCGTTCTGCGTGAATGCCCGGTTCAGCCTCGGTATGAGCGTTCTTCGACGACTGCCCCGGTCCGGCACTTTGATGTCAACCTGCTGCTTGCCCTCAATCGGCTGCTTTGAGGACGCGGAGTACGTGCTGCACTTGCCAATGCTGATAGCAAGGGGTCAGATCATCCGCTTCTATGTCCGGGTGAGGTTGAGGCCCCAGCGAGGAACGATAAATGACGTTAGAAAAATCGGCGAAATCCTGCGTCCGTGACAATTGAAGCTGACGGTTTGCCCATCGCTCACCTGAAACGAGAGTTCTCGGCTTGAGAATCGACCGTCGCGGACCTCTACTGTGTGATTTCCAGGCTCGACTTCCGCCTCGAAAGTCTTGTGCAATTCATATGAGCCTACGAGTCTCCCGTCGACCAAGACATCGAACGTGCCGCGGCGGACCTCCTGGAGATTAAGGGGTGGCTTTCGCATTAGCACGAGATTTGCCGTCACGGTCCCATTGTCCCGCCGGACACTTGATCCGTTCCATATCGCCGGGACCGGGGTGTACAGAATGTCCCGCCGAACGGCCTCTGGATCGAGTCCCGACAAGTGCGAAACCTTATCGACCACGGCGCCCGTAGTGGCTTCAACGGCTGCCCTCGGCCTCTCACCGTGGTCTGCATGGATGGATCGCATCTGATTTGTGATCCGATTTGGAGCCGGACACAATCTCGTCTCGCCATGCACCGCAGATCAACGAGTAGTCGGCCGACCGCAAACGGATTCCCCTTCATCGTCGACTTCCTACTCGGTCCAACCTGACTGTGTCTTTGGCTGCGGCGACTATGGGCCGTGGGGCGAACGGGGTCTTGGGCGAGGGCGATCACTCAGCTGCTCCTTGTTGCTCCGGTAAGCAGGTGGTGTTGCGCGTCGAGGGTTCCTAGGCGCGCGTGGCACTCGGGTGTGCGGCCCTATCCCCACCGTCGGAGATAGGGCCGCCGCGCGAGGAGCGACAAAGAGTGCTCTGGGTGACTCAGGCGGGGACGACGTACGGGAAATTGGTGTCCCGCAGATGCTTGGCGACAGAAGGCTTGAGTCCGGAAGGGATAGCCATCCCGGTGACGAGGGACAGCATGACCTCTGGGGCGTTGTCGGCCAGGGCCCGGCCGTTCAGCCCAGCGAAGCTGTAACTGGCGGGCGTGCCGACGACGTATGGCAGCACGTCGGGCAGGAGAATGGCGGCAACTGCGCCGCCGTAGCCCTCGGGGTCATCGCTGCTACCTACAGCGCCAACCACGGTAGCGATCTGCTTGGCCATTTGGTCACCGATGGCGGCGCGATCCTCAGAGGGGTGGCGAGTATTGGCTGGGTAGGTGAACACGGTGTCATCGGGCCAGAAGATCGGCCACATCATCGGATGGCCGGCGCGGTTGATTTGGCGCCATCCGCCGGCGTCGGTGGCGAGCTTGGTGGCGCACCACACACCAATCGGCGTGCCATTCCGGAGCGCCGGGGTCTGGTGGGAGACGGCCAGCACGATCGACTCGACCGTAGTGCCGGCGAAGCTGTTGGTGGCTTCCTGCGGATGCCACGCCGACAGGTCGGGTGCGGTGCCGTCCTTGACGGCGGCGTTAACTTTGAACAGCAGTGACAGGTCGATGTAGAAGGAGTCGGCGATGCGCCCCGCCCACACGCGGATGTTCTTGTCGCCGGCGGCCTGTCCGGTCTTGCCCTCTACCAGCAGCCTGCCGGCGGCGGCGTCACTGCGGGCGTCTTCGCCGGTCAGCTCGTGGACTTGCACGGCCTGGGAGCCGTCCGCGGCGGCAGGGGCGAACGAGATCCTGTAGGTGAGGTCCTCGAAGGCTGCGCCGTCGCGGTGCACCTTGAACTCATAGCGTGCCTCGGGATGGAAGCCGGGCCTGACGTTGTGTTCCGTGATAGTCGAGTTGACGTCCATCACGAACACCGTGCTGTCGCCGGCGGAAAAGACGTAGAGGTCGTCGATGTAGAGCTGGCCGTCCTGAGCGGCTTGTGGGGCATCGAGGTGGTGTGACATGTGGATCTCCATTTCTGGTCGCAGAAGTAGAAAGGGGTTAAGTGCGAGCTCGTACTGCGGCCATGCCGGCCACAGACGCTGGTGTTCAGCTCTCGGCGAAAGTCATGAGGTCGTCGTTGAGCCGTTGACCGTCGGTGACGAACAGGCCGTGGGGAGCGCCGGGATAGACCTTCAGCTCTGCACCGGCCACGATCTTGGCCGTGAGCCGCCCGGAGTCGTCGATCGGGACGATCTGGTCATCGTCGCCCTGGATGATGAGCAGGGGGATGTCGACCTTCTTCAGGTCCCCGTTGAAGTCCGTCTCGGAAAACTGCTTGACGCACTCGTAAGCGGCCTTGAGGCCGACCTGCATGCTCATCAACCAGAACGCGTCCCGGACGCCTTGCGAGACGGTGCTGCCGGGACGATTGGCCCCGTAGAAGGGTGCGCTGAGGTCCTTGTAAAACTGGGAACGGTCAGTGAGCACGCCTTGTCGGATCCCGTCAAACACATCTATGGGCAGCCCGCCTGGGTTTGCGGCCGTCTTTAGCATCAGAGGCGGTACGGCCCCGATCAGGATGGCTTGGCTGACCCTCGAGGTGCCGTGCCGGCCAATGTAGCGGACGACCTCTCCGCCTCCCGTGGAGTGGCCAACAAGGAGTGCGTCGTGAAGGTCTAGGGCCTTGATGAGATCGGCGAGGTCGTCGGCGTAGTGGTCCATGTCGTTGCCGTCCCAGGTTTGGGCTGAGCGGCCGTGGCCGCGCCGGTCGTGCGCTATGGCCCGGAAGCCGTTCGACGCCATGAAGAACAGCTGAGGGTCCCAGGCGTCGGCGTTGAGCGGCCAGCCGTGGCTGAACACGACCGGGCGTCCCATCCCCCAGTCCTTGTAGAAGATCTCGGCACCGTCTCGGGTGGTGATGGTGGGCATCGGCTAACTCCTTGTGAAGTGGGTTCGCCACCGATTGTCACGGAATCCCTCTCCCGAGGCATCTGTCGCGTGACTGTTTGCGACGTTTCTTGGCGGCTAATGACCCTCCTCACTAAACCCTCGGTCTACCCGGACGTCACGTGCGTGCACGCCGTTCGTCGGGCGGCACTGACCTGTCACCCTGCCTAGGCACAGCCTGGGCCAGCATGTCGAGGTTCAGTCGGATGACGGATGCGATCGCGACCGCTCGCGGCAGAGAGTTGCGCCGTGGGCGTCCCAACACCTCCGGTGTCTCACCGGTTCGTCGGTCGCCGGCGCGTCAGCGCCGACCCGACCCGGGTGCCTCCCGGCGAGTACGTCACGTCCGACCTCCCAACTCTGTCCTCTGGGCCGACGCCGGACACACCCGTGGAGAAGTGGAGCTTCACCATTGGCGGGGAGGTGGACGAGCCGGCGTCCTGGTGGTGGGGGGCGTTCCTGGCTTTGCCGTCCGAGACGGTCACCGTCGAGCTCCACTGCATGACGAAGTGCTCGAAGCCCGACACCACTTGGCGAAGCGTCTCCCTCGAGACCCTCCTCGGAGACGTCGTGACCGCCGCGGAGTACGTCTCGGTCGGGTTCGACGGCGGTAACACAACGAATCTGACCCTCGGGAACGTCACGGACAGCCAGGCGTGGGTCATGTACGAATCCAAAGACGAGCTCCTCGAGCCAAATCACGGCGGCTCAGCGCGCGTGTTGGTGCCTCACCTCTGCTCTTGGAAGAGCGCCAAGTGGGTCCGAGGGCTAACGCTCGCCGCCAGCAACAAGCCCGGCTTCTGGGAGACCTACGGCCACCATGATCCCGGCGACCCGTGGCTCAAGCAGCTGTACCAGGGCGACTGACCTGGCAGACGGGCACCGTCGCGGAGCTTATCGCCGAGACGCCCCGTAGCTGCAGCGTCGTGCTGGAGCTTGCCCACTGGGCCGGGCACCGCGCCGGCCAACACGTCGATCTCCGGCTCATCGCGCCCGATGGCTACGAGGTGCAGCACAGCTACTTCATCGCGTCAGCGCCCGAGGACGGGATCGTCGTTTTGACCGTCCAGCGGGTCGATGACGGCGTAGTCTCACCGCACCTGGTCGACGAGCTGCGAGTCGGCGACCAGCTCGAGGTGCGGGGGCCAATAGGGACCCACTTCGTGTGGGACGAGTCTCCGGGCGGCCCCGTCATGCTCATTGCTGGAGGTTCGGGGATAGTGCCGTTCCGCTCCATGCTGCGCCACCGGGTCGCCACCATGAGCAGCGTTGATGTCCGTCTCCTCTACTCCGCCCGCTCACTGGAGGAGGTCATCTACCGGGACGAGCTGTTGCGACTCGCCGCCTATGCCGAGGTAGACATGCGTTTCGTGCTCACGCGGGAATGGCCGGGACAGTGGCACGGCCACCGGGGACGCATCGACGGTTCGTTCCTAGAGCAGGTGGCATGGCCAGCAGTCGACCGGCCCATGAGCTTCGTGTGCGGTCCGTCGGGCTTCGTCGAGGCGGTCTCCAAGGCCCTCGTCGCTCAAGGGAACACACCGGCACACATCAAAACGGGACGGTTCGGACCCTCGGGCTGACGTGATGGAACCGGTCTACCGCAACGCCATTGCGGGACTGCTCCTCGAGCTGTTCGGCCACGAGGTGACCATGGAGCAAACTCGCTGCGCACACTGTGGAACGGTAATGCCCATCGCCGAGGTCGCTGTCCGCAAGCGGCCCACGGGTCGTAGCCCACTGCCGGTCGTGCGCACAAGTGATCTTCGTGATCACCGACATACGAGGGAATCTGCGCATACACCTTCAGCTGGAGTTCGTCGGCCGACCAATGGCCAGTGAGACTAGGTACACCCCGGTGTAGTAGCTTGCCATCGTGGGGGTGGTTCTTCGGAGGCTCGCGCCAAGCTGGGTCGCCCGGAGCGTGTAGACAGCGGCGTCAAATGAGCAGTGCCACGGGGGAGGTGCTCCACGGTCGGGATGCAGAGCTTCGACGCGTCTACGACCTGATCGATGGCGCGGCCGAGGCGGGGGCGGCACTCGTCGTTCGAGGAGACGCCGGGATCGGGAAGTCAGCGCTGCTCCTGGAAGCAACGAAGCGGGCGAGAGAGCTCGGCTTCCGGGTCCTGACGACAACAGGCGTGCCTTCGGAAACAGAGTTCGCGTTCGCCGCACTCGACCAGCTGTTGCGGCCCTTTCCTGAGGCCGTGGGACGCCTTCCGGCCCCGCAACGGAGCGCCCTCGAAATAGCGCTTGGGCGCCTCGACGCAAAACCCCCCGACCTCTTTCTCATCGCCCTGGCCGCGCTCAGCGTTCTCTCCGAGGTCGCCAGCGACCGACCCGCCGTGATCGTGGTGGAGGACGCCCACTGGGTAGATCGACCTACCTGCGAGGTGTTGGCGTTCGTCGCTCGTCGACTCGACCTTGAGCCCATCGTTCTCCTCTTCGCTATACGAGAAGGGGTCAGCAGCATTCTCGACGCCGCAAACCTCCCCGTGCTGCAACTCGGCCCCTTGGATGACTCGTCAGCGACAGAGGTCATCGAGCGCACGGCGCCTGCCTTTCCGGCCAAACTGAGGTCACGCGTACTCGAAGACGCAGCCGGCAACCCCCTAGCGCTCATCGAGCTCCCGAAAGCGCTCACTCCGACCGACCTGCAACACTGGTCCCCGGACGACCCACTACCTCTCACGGCCCGTCTCGAGCGAACTTTCGCGGTGCGCCTTTCCGAGTGCTCTGACGAGACCAGAGCGCTGCTCACCCTGGCAGCGTTGGAGGATTCTGCCCAGCTGTCAGAGCTGCTACGAGCCGCCGAGCTCATGCTCGGTCGCGCGACAACTGTCGAGGCACTCGTCCCGGCCACGACCGCTGGGCTCGGTCTGGTAGAAGCCCGCCGGTTCCGTTTCCGCCACCCCCTGATGCGCTCGGCGACGCAGCAAGCCGCGACCGCCGCCGAACTCCGGCGAGCACACGCTGCGCTCGCCACAGTCTGGGCAGATCAGCCGGACCGAAGCGTCTGGCACCGGGCCGCTGCCGCGGTGGGTGCTGATGAGACCGTCGCAGACGACCTTGAAGCGGCAGCAGATCGGGCCGAGCTGCGGGGTGGTGCCGACGTAACTATCACTGCACTGCAGAGGGCGGCTGCTCTCAGCGAGAATGCCCCGTCCAAAGTTGCGAGACTGTTGCGCGCTGCGGAACTCGCTTTCGAGCTGGGCCGAAGAGACCTGAGCCTTGCCCTCCTCGAGGAATGTAAACAACTGGATCTGTCTCGCCGCGAGCGCATGATGGTGGCGTACCTGGTCGAGGTCCAAGAAAGGCACTGGTCCGGCGCGGTCGCAATCCGGGAGTTTGTCCAGATCGCTGAGGAACTGAACGAGGCCGGCGATCCGGCACGGGCGCTCCAAGCCTTGGGTCTCGTTGGGGTCCGTTGCCACTTTGCCAACCTCGACCACGCAACAAGGAGCAGCGTCGTTGGCGTCGCCACCCGTGTCGCAACCACTCGGGACGATCCGACTTTCCTTGCTGTCCTCGCCCTCGCTGACCCTGTGGGCCAGGCCCGCGAAGTAATTGAGCGAGTCGCCCAAGTCAGTCCTGCCGAACTCACGGACCCGAAGGCACGATATGCCCTCGGACAAGCCGCGTCAGCCGTTTGGGCCGACGATCTCGCCCTGCCGTTCCTACGAGACGCCAGCGACAGCTTCCGGGTCGCCGGCCGGCTGACACTTCTCGGCCAGGCGCTACTCTTCGAGTCCTGGGCGCATCTCCGTACCGGCAACATACAGGCCGTGCTGACCCAAGCGGCTGAGTCTGCAAGGCTCGTGACCGAGACCGGTCAGGATCGCTACCTGGTCGCCGCTCAGACGGCCTTGGCTATCGCCGAAGCAGAACGTGGCCATGAGGCCGCCGCCCAACAGCTGACCATCGACGCAGAAGCGCTCCTAGTGCCGATGGGGGCAAACCCCATGCTTGCTCTCGTCGAGCTGGCCCGCGGTCGGATCGCCCTCGCAGGCGAGCGGTTCGCCGAGGCGTACGACCATCTCGCCCGCATCTTCGACGTGGAGGACATCGCTCACCTGCCATTCGTATGCGGATGGGCGCTCGCTGACATCGTGGAAGCGGCCGCCCGCGGTGAACGCAACCTTGACCTGGTGCGCAAGCAGGTCGCCGAGTGGGAGGCAATCGCTGAAAACACCAGGGCAGGACATCTTCGGACACAACTCGCCTATATCAAGCCCATTCTGGCGGAAGAATCTCGGGCCGAGGACCTCTTCAAGCAGGCGCTCGCCTCCACTGTCGACTGGCCTTACTACGGTGCGCGCACCCAACTGGCCTTCGGTGCGTGGCTCCGCCGCCGGCGCCGAGCCGCCGAGTCCCGAGCTCGCCTTCGGGACGCCGCCAACCTTTTCGACGCGCTCGGACTGACACGCTCCGCCGAGCGTGCCCGGGGGGAGCTGCGCGCCTCAGGCGAGTCGATACGCAGAAGCGCTCCATCGGCCTGGGATCGGCTCACCCCGCAGGAGCTCCAAATCGCCCAGCTAGTGCCCTGACCACAAAGGTTCGCGCGCCTGGTTGAGGTTGAGGTTCTGACAGCCCGGGGCGGCAGCTTCCGAGACGATCAAGAAGAGCCGTCCCCGCGCGTCGGCGTGCCGATTGGGGACAACCGGACGGGTCTCTCGGCGCGTTCGACCGATGGCCGGCTGTGCTTCGGATTGTGAGGAGCGGTGATCTGTCTAGGCGGCGCGGGGACGAGCACGACCCCATTGGCGCTGGGCCTCGCCCCGTAGCTTCGCCCGGTGCTTGCGCTCCGAAGCGAGCAGCTCGGGATCCTTGGTGTTGGCGTTGCGCCACCTGATGTAGTCGCGGATCGCCTTGGCGAGAACGAGGTGGTTGGGGTGGTCCGAGTTGTTGAGGGCGAACTCCCGAAGCGGCCCGAAATGGGCTTCGATCGGATTGGCCCAGGAGGCATAGGTAGGCGTGAAGACGAGCTCGACGGCGTTTTTGGCGCAGAAGTCGCGCACCATGGCGGAGCGGTGGTGGTTCAAGTTGTCCAAGATGACGTAGATGGTCCCGCCGTCGGGCACCCCCTGGCGGATCGCCCTCAGCGCCCGCAACGTCGGGCGGCCGCCCTTGTGGTCCTCCATGCGGCCGTAGAGGCGATCGGCGCCGACCGAGTACCAGGCGAAGAGCTGGCGGGTGCCGTGCGGCTTGTGGTAGTTCGCCCGGAGCCGCTCCGGCTTGTTCTCCTCGGCCCAGCAGTGCCCCTTCTCGGGCTTTATGGCGAGCGGCCCGAACTCGTCGAAGGCGAAGGTGCGCTCCCGCTCGTGGTCCAAGAGGTGCTCGATGCGGGCGAGCTTGTCCTCTTTCAGCGGGTCGGGCGATTCCTTCCAGGTCTTGGTCGCCTGGAAGGTGATCTGCTCCTCGGAAAGGATCTGGCGGAGGCGCTCGCGGGAGATGACGACCTTTGGTCCCTTCTTCGTCTTCAGGTACCTGGTGAGCTTGCGGATGCTCCAGCGGGTGAAGGGCTGACCGAGGCTGCGGGGCCGCTTCTTGGCCGTCTTTACGATGAGCTGGCGCTCACTCGTCGTTATCCGGCGGGGCCGGCCACCCGCCCACCGAGGGTCCAGGGCCTTCATCCCCTTTTCGTTGAAGGCATGGATCATCTCCCGCACGCGGTCAGGGCTCGTCTGCACCAGACGGGCGATGACGGCAACCTCGTTGCCTCCGGCCGAGGCGAGCACGACAAGGGCGCGCCGCCATTTCACGATCGACTTGTCGGTCCGACCGCCACCTCGCCGCACGATCCTTTGCAGCTGGGCACCTTCCTCATCGGTAATCCGGCGAACACGCACGGGCTTGCTCATGGTCCCAAGTCTGCGCGAGGGCTGCCTTCTGGTGGTGGACCTACCTACCAAGGTATGTGGTCAGGGCACTAGCCGCCCAAGGACTGACCAACCGCCAGATCGGCGAACGGCTCTACCTATCCCACCGGACCGTCGGCTCGCACCTGTACACGCTGTTTCCCAAACTGGGCGTGACTTCCCGTTTCGAACTCCAAGCAGTGCTGCCGCAGGCCTCTCCGGCACGGCCCGCAGGGCCGTAGATGAAGGCGTTGGCCACTAGTGGACAGTTTCCGTCGTTCGCCGCCAGTCGTGCTCGGTACCCGAGTCTCCCAACGGGATCGTGCGTGTCCAAGCAGCGGAGCGGTGGGAACCGCGCCGCGTCCGGACACGGAGTACGACCCTTAGGAACGCGGCTTCAGTTCTTGCTGTCGTGGCTTTTCAGCTCTTGCTGCTGCTTTGCTACTGAACTCGGGATCACCGGCAAGACTGGGGACGACGAGATAGACGGGGCGCCCGACGTGAGCTGCCCGTATAGACGGGGTCACACTGGCTGGACGTCCGGGACCCGACTACGGATCGGACATTTTCCGGTAAGTCTTCGGCGCCGTCGGGATGTTGGAGGCGGAATGGGATCGGCCGAGAAACAGAACGTCGGTCGCGGGCCACGATGACTGATTCCTTGCTCTGGCTACTCAACTGAGGCGTACGGGCACGACTGGGAACAACAGGCTGGAGCGCGAACCCTGCCTGAACGGCCCGTATTGACGAGCGCACAGGCTGGACGTTCGGACCGGACAGCGGACCAGAAGACTCGGCATTCGAGTCCTCTGAGGTACCGAGGATGGCGCGTCAGGCTGTCGTGGGCCGTGTCGTGCTTTCCCGCACCACGAGGTCGGTGGCCAGCTCGACCCGCCGTTTGAGCCCAACGTTATCGACGCTCTCGAGCAGGATGCGCACGGCGAGGGCGGCCATCTCCGTCAACGGTTGATGTACGGTGGTCAGCGCCGGGGAGGTCCAACGGCTGAGCGGGATGTCGTCGAAGCCGACGACGCTCAGCTCCTCTGGGACGCGAAGGCCCGCCTCGCGGGCCGCGCGGAGGACACCGAGCGCCGAGAGGTCGTTGCCAGCGAAGATCGCGGTCGGTCGCCTCGCCAGCCCCAGGAGCACCTTGGCCTGCTGGTAGCCACCGTCGACGCGGAAGTCCGCCCAGCGTACGAGTTCGTCGTCGAACGAAAGCCCCGCCGTCTCGAGCGCGGCGCGGTACCCGTCGAGACGCGCCCGGCTGCAGAGCAGGTCCGGCGGCCCGGTGACGATTCCGACCCGCGCGTGACCAAGCTCGATGAGGTGTTTGGTCGCGGCCAAACCACCGGACCAGTTGGTGGCACCGACCGAGCTCACTTCCGGGCCCGGCTCAGCCGTCGGGTCGATCACGACGATCGGTAGGCGTCGGGCGGCGAGCTCCGAATGCTGGCGCGAAGTCAGCTGGGAGAGCAGGAGGATGATCCCGCGCGTGCCACGTGAGGTGATGTGGTCGAACCACACGCGGCGCTCGCCGGCTTCCGACAGCGCCGTAAGCGCGACGGTGAGACCTTCGGCCTGCGCCGCTGCCGCCGCACCCCGCACGATCTCGACCGCCCAAGGACTGTCGAAGTCGCTGAACACGATATCAATCACCGGAGGCACGTCAGCGCTAGCCGCGCGCTTGCGATAGCCGCGGCTCACAATTATGTCCTGGACGAGCGTGCGGGTCCGCGCCGACACGTCCGGCCTTCCGTTCAGGACCTTCGACACTGTCGCCGTCGAGAGGCCGCTCTCCTCGGCGATCTGCGCGATCGTGACGCGGCCGTTGCCCACGGAAGGCCGCTGCGTTGCCGTCCGCCGCCTGCGCCCCGACCCCAGGGGCGCGGTGCCGTGACCTTCGGTCATGGAAGACAAACTCGCATCATGTTGGATCATACCGATATCTTTCGGGAGCATCAGCCCTGCTCCTCGACCGACGCCGCGCCGACAAAGCAACCGCGGCAATGCCGCTGGACCTTGATCCGGCGCGGGAGGAAGTGTATGGTCATTTCGTAACACTTAACATCACACTCATGGCTCGAAAGTTTTCGGTATTGGTACCGGCTCGAGCCGACGAAGAGAAGGGGGTATTCATGTCCCTTTGTCAACGCGCTGAGGCATCGCCTCGCTTGCGGCGACCCTGGCGGGGCGTCCTCGCCACGGTGGCGGTGGCAGCCCTTGCCGGGGCCATGCTGGCGACCACAGCAGGCGCCGCCACGCACGCCGTCTCGTCCGGGCAAACAGTCAGAGCCTCCGCACCGACAGCCAGCATCAGCGTGGAGGTCCAAGACCAAGGCACGATCCTTGACAACTACTACACCGCCCAGGCTGCGGCCTTCAACAAGGCCAATCCCGGCGACCATGCCACCATGGACATCGTCCCCACGAACAACGTCTACAAACAGAAGCTCCTACTCCAACTCCAAGGCAACAACCCTCCGGCGCTGTTCCAAACCTGGGGCGGGGGCATCTTCCAGCAGTACATAACCGCCAAGGTGGCCCAACCCTTCGGCGACGCCGGCCAGAGCGATGCTGGTCACCCCACCTGGGAATCCGATTTCCTGTCATCGACGCTCGGTAGCTGCACTTACGCCGGGGTCCTCTACTGCATGCCTTTCACGGGCACGCAGCCTGTCTTCTTCTTCTATAACAAGCCATTGCTGGCCCAGTACCACCTGAGCTTCCCCACCACGACGACCCAGCTCATCGCTGACGTCACGCTGTTGGCGAAGCACAACGTCCACGCCATCGCCCTGGGCAACAACGGTGAGTGGGAAGGCCTCATGTACCTGGAGTACTTCACGGACCGAGAGGGCGGTCCTCAGGTGTTCCTGAACATCCAGGACAACAAGCCGGGGGCGTGGTCCAACCCCGCTGTCATCAAGGCCCTCACCGACATCCAGACCCTGGTCAAGGACGGTGCTTTCGAAGAGGGCTACGACGCCATCGACTGGGGCACCGGGATGATTGATGCGCTCGTGTACGACGGTGTGGCTGCCATGGAGCTCATGGGCGACTGGGACATCACCTTCCTCACCTCCGACGCCCCGGCATGGGTCAACGCCGGCAAGCTTGGCATCGGGGCCTTCCCCACGGTGCCAGGCGGGATCGGCAACCCAGCCGACCTCGAGGGCAACACAACGACGTACGTCGGCCTGGCGGCCCACCTAAGTGCCGCGCAGACCTATGTGGCTGAACAGTTCGCCAAGTACACCTGGGATACGCCGGCGTACGCGAAGGAACTGGTCGCCCAGGGCGCAGTGCCTGCGCTTAAGGTCAACCCGAGCGCTTTCAACGCCGTCCCGAAGTTGAAGCAGTACCTCATCCCCATCTATAACGCCGTCCTGAAGGCGCCCTACTTCCAGTACTCCTGGGACCAGGCTCTCGGCAACCCATGCTCGACAACCTGTCCAAGGTGTTCGATCTCCTGGAGACCCCGCAGCAGTTCGCCGCGGCTATGAACAAGCTCCAGTAAAGGTCCCCGCTAGGAAACTGTTGGACGCGGACGAAAGGCCCGGCCTCACTACCGTATCGGTGGGGCCGGGCCTTTCATGAGATGAGGTGAGCCCATGGCCGCTGGTACCGAGCTCCTCCGAGAGAACAAAGTAGGTCGCCGACGTTCCGGCACTGTCACAGCCCGCCGCCGCAACTTCCTGGGAGACCTGCTCGGGATCTCACCAACATTGGCCCTGTACGGCGCCTTCCTCGTGATCCCGACCGGCCTTGCCCTGCTCCTCTCCTTCACGAACTGGGACGTGATCGGCCCGCTCACATGGGCGGGGTTCTCAAACTGGAGCCGTTTCTTCTCCGACCCTGTAGCCCACCATTCCCTGGTCGTGACTTTCGAACTTGCCGGCCTGAGTTGGCTGGCGCAGACCCCGCTGGCGATGGCCCTCGGTATCTTCGTCGCTGGAAGGCAGCGCTACCGCGCTGTCTACGCGGCCATCTATCTCGTGCCTCTTTTGCTTTCCACCGCGGGACTGTCCTTTATGTGGGAGGACGTTCTTTTCCCTCAGTTCGGCGGGCTCGCCTGGCTCGGCGTCCACTTCCACATGAACTTCCTCAACCAAAACTGGCTCGGGAGCCCCAGTCTTGCCCTCTTCACCATCGTAGTCATCATCGCCTGGCAGTTCATCCCGTTCCATACACTCATTTTCCAGGCGGGCAGGCGCGCCATACCGACGGCGCTCTATGATGCCGCCACGGTCGACGGTGCGAATGTGCGCCAAGCATTCTGGCACGTGACACTGCCTCAGCTGCGCTACAGCATCGTAACGTCGTCAACTCTGGTCCTGGTCGGTTCCCTGACGTATTTCGACATCATCTACATCTTGACTTTGGGCGGGCCGGGCGACACAACCCGGGTTTTGGCGATGGATATGTACAACGTCGGCTTCGTCGAGACGGAGTTCGGCTATGCAAGCGTCATAGCGACTGTCCTAGGCGTGCTTGGGATTCTCGTGGCCATCGCGCTTGTCAGGTTGACGGGGTTTGCTTCGATGGAGGGGGGCCAGGAGGGCATATGGTAACGACAGCCCCACAGCACGTTGCAGGTACGCGCGCCAGCCGGCCCACGCGCCGGCAACGGCAGCGGTCTCGCTCGGAGGCTTTGAGCGGCGTCAAGGGTGGCTCGAAGGGTTTTCACGTCATCAGCTTCCTCTTGGGCACGATCTGGTTGGTGATCGTGCTCGGCCCTCTCTACTACATGATCCTGTCAAGTTTCCGAGCCTCCAATCAGTACCTTACGGCAAACGCCTGGCTGCCGACGGGGGGTTTGACTTTCGCGTCGTACACTGCGATGTTCCATGGATCCGGTATCGGGACGCTCTTCCGTAACAGCGCCGAGCTCGCTGCGGGCACGATCGCACTGGTCACCGTGCTCTCGCTCGGGGCCGCCTACCGCATCGTCCGGCGAGGGTCCCGTTACGCGGCCGTCTCGTTCCGCCTCATACTGTTCGGCATCGCCGTACCCATCCAGGCGATCGTAATACCCCTGTTCTTTATAACAACCAAGATCCATATCTACGACAAGCTTTACGGCCTCGTCTTCGTAATCGCGGCGTCGCTGATCCCAGTGGCTGTGCTGCTGATGGTCAACTACGTGAGGCTGATACCACGAGAGCTCTACGATGCGATGGAAGTCGACGGGGCGGACCAATGGACGATCTTCACCCGCCTTGTCTTTCCCATGGCTCGTCCGGTCCTGGCTGTGGTCAGTATTTACGCCGGCCTCGGGGCTTGGAACAACTTCCTCCTGCCCCTCATCCTGACCCAGTCCAATAACGACATGGTGCTCCCTCTGGGGTTGTACCGCTTTGCTACGAACTCGGAGTACGGTATAAACGTGCCGGTCGTGATGGCGTTTGTCTTCTGCACGATGGTGCCCATATTGCTCCTCTACATTGTCCTGCGCCGCCAGTTCGTAAAAGGGATTGGAGGCTTCGCGCTCCGGTGACTCCGAAATGGCCCGCCCCTGGCCGAGCCTCGACAGCGCGGCCAAACTGCCCGAGAACACTACCGAGGTGAACAGTTGACCGCCGTTGCCTATCTGAATGCGGACCTGGCAATAAGGGACCGCGTGAACGACCTGATCGACCATATGGAGCTCGATGAGAAGGTGGCGCAGCTGGGGGCGGTGGAGTTCCCGGACCTGCTAAAGGGCGAGCGCTTCGATGAGGACGCGGCGCTGGCCGTGGTGCCCCACGGCATCGGCCAGGTCACGCGCATAGGTGCCACCACAGGCCTCGAGCCGGAGCAGAGCGCCGAGCTGTTCAACCAGATCCAGCGGGTCGTGGTTGAGCGCACCCGGCTCGGAATTCCCGTAATCGTGCACGAAGAGTCGCTGGCCGGTTATTGCGCCAGGGGTGCCACCGTGTTCCCCCAGGCGCTCGCTCTCGCCTGTTCTTGGGATCCGGCCCTCGTGTACGAGGTGGCGGACTGCGTCCGACGTCAGCTGCTGGCGGTGGGGGCCCGCCACAGCCTGGCCCCGGTGCTTGACGTGGCCCGGGACCCCCGTTGGGGGCGGTTGGAGGAGACCTACGGCGAGGACCCGGTGCTAGCGGGAGTGCTCGGGACCGCCTACGTGCGCGCCATGCAGACCGATGACTTGTCAAAGGGCGTCCTGGCCACCGGGAAGCACTTCTTGGCTCACGGCCTATCGGAGGGTGGGCGCAACTATGCGCCGGTACAGGTCGGGCCGAGGGAGCTGCGTGAGGTCTTTGCGGAGCCTTTCGCTGCCGCTGTGCGTGACGCCGGCTTGGGCTCGGTTATGAGCTCGTACAGTTGCGTAGACGGGCTTCCTGGTAGCGGGTCGGCAGAGATCCTGACGCGATTGCTCCGTGAAGAGCTCGGATTCGACGGCATCGTGGTCGCCGACTACTTCTCGGTCGTCCTGTTGATGAGCTACCACCGGGTGGCTGCTGACCGTTCCGAGGCGGCTGTCAAGGCTCTCACAGCCGGATTGGACCTCGAGCTTCCCGCGCTGGACTGTTTCGGGGCGCCCCTGAAGGCAGCCATCGGCGAGGGCAGGGTAGCAATGTCTGTAGTCGACACGGCCGTCCGCCGAGTGCTGACCGCCAAAATGCGTTTGGGCCTGTTCGAATCGCCCTATGTCGACTCCACCCGGGTGAAGCCGGTCTTCGCCGACCCGGCCAACGCCCACCTCGCCAGGCGTGCCGCCGTCCGGGGCATTGTCCTCCTGGCCAACGAAGGTGTGCTGCCCTTGGCCGCGCACGTCTCCAGAGTGGCCGTCATAGGCCCCGCGGCTGACGACCGGCGCTTGCTGCAAGGCGACTACCACTATCCGGCGCACCAGGAGTTGGTGCTGTACCCCAGTAGTCACGCCGACATGGACGAACCCTCTTTGGCAGATGGCCATCGGGAGGCCGGTGCGGCCGTGCAGGCCGGCCCGGGGGCATCGGCCGACGGCAGCGCAGAAGGCGGGATCCGAGACCTCATCTACCTGCCCAGCGGCAAAGGGGCCCTCAAGCCCGGCGAGTATTACACAGAGCACGTCACTCCCCTGGCGGGGCTCAGGGCGGCCCTCGGCGCCCGGGCCGAAGTGACCTACGAGAAGGGTTGCGAGTTGCTGGGCGAGGACCGCGTCGGCTTCCCTGCCGCGGTGGCGGCGGCCGCCCGAGCCGATGTCGCGGTGGTCGTGGTCGGGGGCCGCTCCGGATTGCACAAGAGCTCAACGGTAGGCGAAGCCCGAGATGCCACAGACCTCAGGTTGACGGGCGTCCAGGAGGAGCTGGTGGACGCCGTGGCAGCCACGGGCACCCCTACAGTGCTCGTCGTCATGAGCGGGAGGGCTCACGTATTGAGCGAGGTGGCCAATCGGGTGCAGGCCCTGTTGGTCGCCTGGCCCCTTGGGGAACAGGGCGGCAACGCCTTGGCAGACGTGCTCTTGGGTAAGGCGGAGCCCACCGGCAGGCTGGCTGTCACGCTTCCAAGGTCTACGGGCCAGGTGCCGCTCTACAGCAGCCACCGTTCTGGGGGCGGGCATTCGGAGTTTTATGGCGACTACACCGATTGTCGTCACACTCCCCTGTTCAGTTTTGGCCACGGCCTCGGGTACACGACCTTCGGTTATTCCGACATCACCGTCGAGGCCGGCGACACCTCGTCTCCGGTCCGCGTTGAGGTGACGGTAGCCAACACGGGAGACCGGGAAGGCGAGGAGGTCGTGCAGCTTTATGTGTCAGACCTGGTGGCATCGGTGGCGCGGCCCGAAACCTACCTCATCGGCTTCACCCGGTTGAGCCTGGCCCCCGGCGAGGCGGTGCGGGTCACCTTCGACGTGCACCCGAGCCGGCTCGCCTTTTACGACGAGGCCATGCGGTTCGTCCTCGAGCCCGGCCTCTTCCGCTTCGCCGTAGGCGCGTCGTCGTCTGACATCCGCCAGCAGACTGTGGTCGAGATCACGGGGCCAGTGGCCTCGTACTTGCAGCGGTCAGTTGTGGCCGTTACTGCACAAGCGAGCAGGCAGCCCGCCGAGGGAGCCACGCACCGCGTACGCCTTTGAGAGGCGGCTCCTACACCGCCTCTGCCCGCAACGTGTACGTGCCCGGAGCCGGAGCGTCGAGGACGGCCAATCCCGGCCCATCGGTCGGCGAGAACTTGGCGCCCTCCGGCTCGCCGCCGGCGAGCCGGAGGGCGCTGGCACAACGCACCTTCACGACACGGGCGCTGGGAACGTCGAAGTGGGCTTCGGTCACACGGCCCTCTCGCCACACGATTCCTACCGTCAACCCCCCTCTAGCCCGGAGGCCGGCAACCTGACCCTCAGGCCATGCCGGGGGCAAGGCGGGCAACAAGTCGATCGTGCCCGCGTGGCTCTGGAGCAACATCTCACCGATGACAGCCGCAGCCCCGAAGTTGGCATCTATTTGGAACACGCCCGGGTCGTGGGAGCCGAAGAAGTTGTCGGACAAGGAGCGCTCGATGAGACCCCGCAGGCTCTCCCAGGCCAGGTGTCCCTCAAACAACCTCGCCCATAGCCCGACCACCCATGTTCGGCTCCAACCCGGCCCGCCGCCCCCGTTTGCCAGCCGGTACTCGAGGGAGCGTCGGGCGGCTGCCGCCAGCCCGGGGGTTGACCTCGGCGTCACTTCGTCACCGGGATAAAGGCAGAACAAGTGTGACAGGTGACGGTGTCCGGGCTCCGGTTCAGCGAAGTCCTCCCACCACTCTTGCAAGCGGCCGTCGGCGGCCACTTGAGGTTCGCGAAGCATCGCCAGCGCGCTCTTAAGTCTCGCCCGCAGCTCCTCGTCCAGGCCAAGGGTCTCCGAGGCGGTGATGCAGTGGCGAAAAAGATCCCTGATCAACCAGATATCCATCGTCGACGCAGCGCCGACGGCGGCTTCTATGCCGTCGGCGGTGAAAAAGCGGTTTTCTGGAGAGGTCGACGGGCAGGTGACCAATTTCCCGTCCGGCCCCTGTATCAAATAGTCGAGCAGGAAGAGGGCCGACCCGCGCATGACAGGGTAAGCGCGCTCTAGAACGGACCGGGACTCGGAGAAGGCGTAGTGCTCCCATAGGTGATGGCAGAGCCACGGGCCGCCCATTTGCCAGTTGACCCAATACGGGTGTGCCGCCTGGTCACCGGTGGGCCAAGTCGAACGCCACAGATCCACGTTGTGGTGGGCCGCCCAGCCCCTGCAGCCATAGAAGTCCTTGGCCGTGCTGGCCCCGGCGCGTGAGAGGTCCGCCACCAGGTCCATGAGCGGCTCGTGGCACTCCGCCAGGTTGGTGGTCTCGGCGTGCCAGTAGTTCATTTCGGTGTTGATGTTGGTCGTCCAGTTGCAGCTCCAGGGCGGCCGTACTTGGTCGTTCCAGATCCCCTGCAGGTTGGCTGGCTCGGTGCCGGGACGTGAGCTCGCTATCAGGAGGTAGCGGCCGTAGTGGAACAACAGAGCGCACAGCCCCTCGTCGCTATTGCCTTCGCGCAGGGCACGGAGCCGCTCGTCAGTCGGTACCCCGTCCCCCTCTGTCCGCCCAAACTGCAACCAGCACCGGTCGAAAAGTGCGGTGTGATCGTGCACATGCCTCGCTCGGACGACATCGTAAGGATCGGCGAGCAGGGGGGTCAGGACTTCCCGGCACGTGCGCCGGAGAGCGACAGGGTCCTCGACCGGCGAGGCGCCGTAGCCCGCGTAACCCGTGGTGGCCGCCACGAACAAGGTGAGGGATCGAGCACCTTCCACCCGCAAGGATCCCTCCCTCGTGGAGTGCACCACGCCGCCGTCAGCCCTGAACACCAAACCGGCGGCAAAGCGCAAGCCGAAACCGGCGTCGTAGACGACGGCCGGCTCGTCGGCCCAATAATCGGGGACGACGTGCGCGGGCGCCCTGCCTTCCAGCCAGGTAATGCCGTCGGCCCCCTGGTCCCTTTTGCTTGGGTGGGGGCTCCCGAGCTCAAGGGTCAGGTTCAACTTCCCGGTCCCCAACGCCTTCAGGTGCATCACGAAGGCCCTGTCGGGAGCAGAGGCAAAAGCTTCCCGCTCGTAGACGGATCCCGCGACCTCGTAGCGCACCGAGGCAACGCCGTCCCGCATTTCCAAAGACCGCTCGTAGCCCTGGGCTTCGCCGCTGTCTCCGAAGTCGACGATCAGGTACCCGAGCGGCTGGTAGGACTCGTTGAACGAGCCCTGCAGGCGAAGGGCGAGCGCGTCCGCTTCCGCATAGGCACGGCGCTCGAGGACGGCGGCACGCAACGCCGCCAACACGGCGGCAGAGCCCTCAGGGCGGGCAGTGCGGGGACCGCCGGACCACAGCGTGTCGATGTTGAGGTCTACCCTCTCTCGCCGGGGCCCGCCCCACGTCATGGCCCCGAGCCTGCCGTTACCGAGGGGGAGCGCCTCCAGCCACTTGCTCGCCGGCTGGCGGTACCAAAGGCGGAACTCCGTGCTGGCGACCAAGCTCATCCCGGCTGCCACCGTCGTCCGCCTCTCAGGACTCGACATAACGCTAGTTGTAGCGAGCGAGCGGGCTTCACGCTGCCAAGAAAGACGGCGCAGCGCGCTGGGGGCGCCCAGCTGGGTCCCCCGTTGTTCGGGCGTAGCGCTCCTTGCTCACAACCAGAGAGGCTTCGATGGCCGGCTACGCGAGCCAACTTGTGCCGGCGATCATCGAATCTCGCCTTGATGATCACGCCTATTCGCGTTCTGTGATCTTTCCTTCGCGAAAAGAGCGATGTCGAGCTGTGCCCCGTCTCGGAGGAATAGAGGGATCCGCTCCAGCGGAGCTGCGGCGGTCACTACCGCACCGCCAGGCTGGCGCGCTTGTGTCCAGACGTCTGTCCA